>B570J29625_1000273_pt1 | contig 6672 bp, 6 predicted proteins | sample LakMenEpi26Aug09_FD_29625 | JGI IMG/M metagenome (IMG submission 29625) | reverse complement strand
GCTTTAGATGCCAAAATTCCCGAACAATTAGGGTTAAAAAAACAATGTGTTGCGGTTTCTGGTACTCGAAATATTAGTAAAGCGGACATGAAATTAAATGATGCCTTGCCAGAAATTGAGGTTGATCCTGAAACCTATCAGGTCAAAGCAGACGGGCAATTATTAACCTGTGAACCTGCGGAGGTTTTACCAATGGCGCAGCGTTATTTCTTGTTTTAGTTTTCGACAGATTTCGACAGATTTCTACAGATTCCGATAGATTAAAATCTATCGCTACACAGACAAAACCCGCCTGCGCGGGTTATGAAATCAAATATTAGCGATATTCTATCCTTTAATTATACCCTATTCCCTCTTTTTTAAGGAGGGTTATGGGTTATAATTTTTTTAACCGATCTAAACAAAGTTGATGGGAAGAATTAAGTAAAGATTGCCATGCTAATAATACCACTCCTAATGTTCCTAAAGCTGTGGCTGAGGCGATCGCAAAAATTATAATAATTTGATAACGCACCGCATCTAAAGGGTTTGCACCCGCTAAAATTTGACCCGTCATCATGCCGGGTAAACTGACAATTCCCATTACCATCATTGAGTTAATCATCGGGATCATTCCAGTTCTAATTGCGGCTTTAATTTCTTCGTGGGTTGCTTCCCAACGGGTTGCTCCTAATGCTAATAAGGTTTCGATTTTTTGGCGTTGATTAACTAAGGATTCCATGAATCTATCTAATCCTAAAGAAATCCCGGTGAGGGTATTTCCTAATACCATTCCCAATAAAGGAATAAAATATTGCGGATCATACCAAGGTTGCACTTGAATAATTCCCAAGGTGGTTAAATTAGTAATCAAAAATGATGATATAAAAACTGATAATAAACTTCTCCAATAAATTCCAGCGAACCTCCGAGAAGTTCGATTAACACCAGAAATTCCCGCAATTGTTGTCATGATCATTGCTAAAGCAATAACCGGAAGGGGTTGGGATAAGGCAAATAGCCAATTTAATACATATCCAATTAACAATAACTGCACCACCATTCGCAAACTGGCAACAACTAACGATTGAGCTAGACCTAATTTTAGTCCTAAAGATAAGGCAATATTAATCACAATGAATAATACAGATAGGGCTAATTGTTCTACAGTAATCGGAATATAACTACTAGACATTTTAGGATGAATGAGATATAATTATTGATCAGAAATTAATTCTTGTTGAACTTGAGTTACCCGATGCAATTGTTTAGAATCATGACTTGTCCAAATACAAGCTCGTTCTGGGTTTTCAGTTAACCAACGTTGAATTAAAGATTCAACTTGTTGCGTGGTTTTAGGGTCTAAAGATGCGGTAGGTTCATCTAATAATAACACTAAGGGATCTAATTGTAATCCTCTAATTAATGCCACTAATTGTGTTTCTCCTCCTGATAGATTTTGGGTAGATTGTTGGAGAAAATCAGGCGATCGCCCCAGATATAAAAACCAGTTTTCTACCCGTTGCGGATTATAATATTTTTGATGATGAACCGATAGATCATAAATCCTTTTTAAATTTGTTTCTACAGTTCCTTCTAATAATACCGAACGTTGATGTAAATAAATAACTAAAGAACGATATTGAGGGATATAACATTGGGTTAAAGACCGATTTCCCAGTTTAATTTCGCCTTCATTAATGGGATCTAAACCTGCTAAAGCCCTCATTAACAGGGTTTTTCCGGTTCCTGTAGCCCCAACTAAACCCAAACACATCCCGGGGGANAATACCAAATTAACCCCTCGCCAAACCCATCGAGACTGAATTTTACGACCAAGATTAATCGCTGATAATTGGCTCATTGGATATTACGAATTATACTTTTCTATTCTATCAAAAACTTAAACCGATTGATACAATTCTAAGTAATTTCTTATTTGTATTCATAGTAAAAAGTGAAACAACTTTTAGGAAATAAAGATTAGGAAACAAGTCACACCGCTAAAAATCGTTGGATGACTTCTTGACTTAAATCTTTTGTTGCACCAGAAGCCACAATTCCACCTTTTTGCATAGCATAATAACGGTCAGCTTGACGAACAAAATGCAAATGTTGTTCGACTAATAAAACGGATATTCCTGTTGTTTGAATAATTCCCCGCACCGCCGCTTCAATCTCTAAAATAATTGAAGGTTGAATCCCTTCTGTGGGTTCATCTAAAACTAATAATTGCGGTTTTCCCATTAACGCCCTAGCAATAGCTAACTGTTGTTGTTGTCCGCCACTTAAATCTCCTCCCATGCGGGATAACATAGTTTTTAAAACTGGGAATAATTCAAAAATTTCATCAGGAATTTCTGGTTTTCCTTTCGGTCTTTGGGCTAATGCTTCTAACCCTAATAATAGATTTTCTTTCACTGTCACCCTGGGAATAACTTCTCGTCCTTGGGGAACATAACCAATACCTAATCTAGCCCGTTTATCCGTTGAAACTTTATTAATGGGTTGACCTTTGAAATAAATCTCTCCAGTTTTGGGTTTGAGTAACCCCATAATACTTTTTAATAAAGTGGTTTTTCCCACGCCATTCCGCCCAATTAAACATACCATTTGTCCGGGGAAAACGTTTAAATCTACATCGCGTAAAATATGACTTTCCCCATAATAAACATTCAATCCAGACACTCTTAACATAATATCTGGCGGTGCTACAGATTCCATAACTGCTCCTTCTGTTCTTCCGATCATTTTGAAATTCTCCTAATAATTAAAATTAAAATTTTCTATTATCTTAACTCTTAGTCATAGCCCCCGCTTACCAAGGGGGGTTGGGGGGTATTAATCCTCCTCTTGTTTACCCAAATAAACCTCAATCACCCTGGGGTCATTTTGAACTTCATCCATATCTCCTTGACATAATACCGAACCTTGATGTAAAACCGTCACAGTTCTGGCAATTTGTCGGACAAATTCCATATCATGTTCAATCACAATAATCGAGTGACTTTCTGCTAATGCTAACAGCAAATTACCCACATTTTCCGTTTCTTCATCCGTAAGTCCCGCCACGGGTTCATCTACTAATAATAAATCGGGAGATTGTGCTACTAACATCCCAATTTCTAACCGTTGTTTTTCCCCGTGAGACAGTAACGCCGCCGGAAAATCGGCTTTAGCAATTAACCCAATTGTATCTAAAAGTCCCGCAACGTTTCTAATTTCTGGCCCTGTAGTCCGTTGAAATAGGGTGGGAAATACATTTTTATTGCGGTTACAAGCTAAACCTAAATTATCTCTAACTGTTAAATTTAGATAAATTCTAGGGGTTTGAAATTTCCGCCCAACTCCAAAACAAGCAATTTGATATTCGGGCATTTTTTTTAAATTACGCCCTTTAAAAAATACCTGTCCGCTCGTGGGTTGAACTTTTCCGGTAATCACATCCAAAAAAGTAGTTTTACCCGCTCCATTGGGGCCAATAATTACTCGCAATTCCCCCACATCCATACTAAATGTTAAGTGATTGAGGGCTTTGAATCCATCAAAACTGACGGTGACATCATTAATTTCTAAAATTTTAGCATTCATGGTTTTAATCTTTGGTTATTTTCTGTTCAAATTCCTCTCTTTCTAACTCTATTTCCTGGTCTTCTTCTAAACTGGGATAGGTCGCCACGGGCTTAGGAAATCCGAATAAGGCACGAATTTTATCAAAGCTAAAGTTTCGTACCCATCCCACAATTCCATCGGGTAATATTGTCACTACAATTAAGAATAATGCCCCTTGAAAAAATAGCCAAACTTCGGGGAATTGTTCACTTAATACGGTTCTTCCTAAGCGGACTAATAGGGTTCCTAAAATTGCCCCAATTAAACTTCCTCGCCCTCCCACAGCCACCCAAATCACCATTTCAATAGAAAAGGCAACATCCATCGCATTCGGGGTAATAATTCCGGTTTGGACGGTATACAGAGCCCCGGCAATTCCGGCAAATGCTCCAGAAATTGCAAAGACTAAAACCTTAAACCAAGTGGGATTATAACCGGAGAATCTCAACCGAAATTCATCATCTCGAATCGCAATTAATAAATTACCAAACCTTCCACTGGTTAACCAACGACAGATTAAATAGGTAGCAATTAAAAACAGAATTGTGATTTCATAAAATGCTAACTGAACAGGGGCAGAACCGACAACAAATCCAAATATTTTATCGGTTTCGGTTTTTAATCCGTTGGTTCCATTAATTAGTTGTTGTTGACCATTAAAGAAGTTAAAGAATACGATTAATGCCGCTTGGGTAATAATCGAAAAATATACCCCTTTAATTCGATTTCTAAACACTAAATACCCTAATAATCCGGCAACAATCCCCGGAATAATAATCACGGCAAATAGGGTAAAGGGAAAGGAATAAAAGGGTTTCCATAACCAAGGTAAATCATTCACCCCATAGAGAGTAAAAAAATCGGGGATTTNTCCNGGNGGAAGTTGCAATTTTAGGTACATGGCTAGGGCATAACCCCCTAAAGCAAAAAAGATCCCATGTCCTAAACTCAATAATCCCGTATATCCCCAGATTAAATCAATTCCTAATGCTGCAATGGCTAAGGCGAGAAATCGACCCAATAATTGTAACCGAAAAGTAGGTAAGATTAGGGGCATAATTATGGCAAAAAACAAGCCAAGTGCCATAATTATTGACCCTTCAATCAGCTTTTTTTTGTGTTTCTGCTTCTGGGTTTTAGGTAGAATAACATCATTATTCATAGTTCAGCCGTTCTCCCTTTTTGTGGAAATATTCCTGATGGTTTAACTTGTAAAAAGGCAATAATTAATACAAAAACTAATACTTTTGCCATACTGGTTGTGGCAAAAAAGTTGAAAAAATCAACAAAGAAAGGCGCGGCGTTCATGTTGGTTAATAATAACGCTAGAGTTCCTGAGCCGATTAAATAACTGGTAACACCAATGGCGAAGGAAGCAATCACTGTTCCCAGGAGATTTCCTACCCCGCCAACCACCACCACCATGAAGGTATCAACGATATAATTTTGTCCTGTATTGGGGCCGACTGAACCTAATAATGTAATCGCACATCCGGCAATTCCTGCGAGTCCTGAACCGATGGCAAAGGTCAGGGCATCAACGGTATCGGTGGGGATACCTAAACAGGCGCTCATGGTGCGATTTTGGGTGACTGAACGAATCCTTAATCCCCAGTTAGATTTGTTGAAAAACCAATAAATTCCGATTAAACAAAGTATCGTTAAAACAATAATAAAAACTCGGGCATAGGGAATCTGAAATGTGCCTAATTCTAATCCCCCTCGCAACCAAGGAGGAGCAGTAACATCGACGTTTCTGGCACTAAACCAAGGTTTTGATAGGGCTTTTTGGCTTTGTCCAATTATTAATCCAATGGTTAGACCGATTCCTGATGATAATAGGAATAAAACTGAAACCGCCCACTTTTGAATATTCTCCCAATTGGGACGTCGCCGCAGTACCCATAATCCCCCAAAAAATAGTAGACAAAAGATCACAATTGCGATCACAAAGGTGGTACTCACACTGCGAACCAATTGTTGCAAAATTAAACTAACTCCCCAAGTTGCTAATAAGGTTTCTAAGGGTCTTCCGTACAAAAATCTAATTACACCTCTTTCTAATGCTAATCCCGCTAAGGCTGTGATGATAAAGGCAATCGGAATTGCAAAAAAAATGTAGGTACTAAACAGAGATTCGCCGAAGGATTTGAATATATTTTGCACTACAAACGTTGTATAGGCTCCTAACATAATTAATTCCCCGTGAGCGAGGTTAATTACACCCATGAGTCCAAAGACAATAGCCAACCCTAATGCTGCCATTAACAGCACTGAACCAATGCTAATTCCATTAAAGATGGCAATTAATAAATCCTGCATTTTTTAAGAAAAATTCTAAATTAGGTCAGAAAACTGAAAGTTCCTTGATCTTTTCTAAGGGTATATCTCCCTAAATCCCCTTAAAAAAGGAGACTTTGACTTCTTTAATTTCCCCTTTTAATAAGGAAGACTTTAACTTCAAGTTCCCCCCTTTTAAGGGGGGCTAGGGGGGATCTAATCTAGGGTTAATTATGTCGTTTCCATTTTGTATTTTTCCCCTTTTTTGGGATCTGTCCAGTCACAACCAAAGCCTTTTGTGGCGGGAACAAATTGGTTCCAGGGAACTGGATCAACNGGGCCTTCTGTTGCCCAAACAATNTTAAATAATCCATCATCCCGTACCTGTCCCATCCGCACGGTTTTAGAAATATGATGGTTAGGGAACATCGTAACTTTGCCGCCAGGAGCATCGAAACTTTGACCGATAGCAGCTAATCTAACCTTATCTAAATCNTCNGCNGTTCCNGCTTTTTCTACCGATTGTTTCCACAAATACACCATCAAATAAGCGGCTTCCATNGGGTCATTTGTCACCCGATCTGGCCCATATTCGGCTCTAAATGCTTCTACCCATTTCTTATTAATGGGAGTGTCAACGGTTTGGAAATAGTTCCAAGCAGCATAGTGACCTAAAAGAAAATCTTTACCAATTTGTCGCACTTCTTCTTCGGCAATACTTACCGACATCACCGGATATTTTTCCGGGGTCATTCCCGCCCCTTGTAACTGTTTGAAGAAAGCTACATTACTATCTCCATT
>B570J29625_1000217_pt1 | contig 7853 bp, 6 predicted proteins | sample LakMenEpi26Aug09_FD_29625 | JGI IMG/M metagenome (IMG submission 29625) | reverse complement strand
TGCACGGGGGGCTGGGGGGGCAGGGAACACCGGGGGAAAACACTTTACCGTCTGGGTTCCAAGATCCGTCTGGTGTCTTAACTGCCTTGGCGGTTGCTATATCAGTTAAAGAGTTTACAGTTAAAAAGTTTATAGATCAAACTTATATTTTTCCCGCTACCTATTACCCATTCGTAATTCGTAATTCGTAATTAACTATAAAAATTTATGACTATTCTCAACCCTTTAAATATTAGAAATAAAAGTCTGGAATGGGGAAAACGAACTTATATTATGGGGGTTTTGAATGTAACTCCTGATAGTTTTAGCGATGGTGGGAATTTTAATAGTTTAGAAAGGGCTTTACATCAAGCGCAACAAATGGTGGAAGCGGGAGTTGATATTATTGATATTGGCGGACAATCAACCCGTCCTGGGGCGGAAATTGTGGGTTTAGAAATAGAATTAAATCGGGTTATTCCTGTGATTGAAACCATTAGAAATAGTTCTAATCAATTATTGGCAAATATTCCGATTTCTGTTGATACGACTCGTTCTCAGGTGGCGGAAGTTGCAGTTAAAACCGGAGCGGATATTATTAATGATATTTCCGGGGCTACTTTTGATGTTAAAATGTTATCTGTGGTGGCTCAATTGCAGGTTCCTATTATTTTAATGCACCTGCGAGGAACGCCTAAAACCATGCAAACTTTGACGGATTATCAGGATTTAATTGGGGAGTTAGAAGGGTTTTTACAAGATAGAATTAAAGAAGCGATCGCCGAAGGAATTTCACCTCAAAATATTATTATTGATCCGGGGATTGGTTTTGCAAAAACCTTTGAACAGAATTTAGAAATATTGAGGAATTTAACAAAATTGCGATCGCTTAATTGTCCGATTTTAGTCGGAACATCTCGAAAAAGTTTTATCGGTCATATTTTAAACCAACCTGACCCAAAACAAAGGGTTTGGGGGACGGCGGCGACCTGTGTGGTAGCTATTGCTAATGGTGCGGATATCTTACGAGTTCATGATGTTAAAGAAATGGTGGATGTGAGTCGAGTTGCAGATGCTATTTATCGGGTGATTCTCGAAAAAGATTAGGAATTATTATTGCCACTTAAGCGACAATAGCTGTTAAAATAAATATAATCTGATTTATAATTAATTGTTTAACCTTTAAATAGTCTATTTCTATGTCTACTCCCCAAAAACTCTACGAAGGAAAAGCTAAAATCATCTATCCAACGGATGAACCTGAAGTATTACTCGCCTATTTCAAGGATGATGCGACGGCGTTTAATGCTCAAAAACGCGGGACAATTCAAGGGAAAGGAGAAATTAATAATGCGATTTCTAGCCATCTATTTCAATGTTTAGAAGCAAAAGGAGTTCCGACCCANTATATTGATTGTCCTACCCCCAATGAAATGCGGGTGAAACGGGTTAAAATTGTGCCGATAGAAGTGATTNTTCGCAATATTGCGGCGGGAAGTTTATGTAAACAAACTGGGATTCCTGCGGGTACAATTATTGAACCGACTTTAGTAGAATTTTGCTATAAAAATGATGAATTAGGCGATCCATTATTAACACGGGAACGGCTATTATTAATGAAATTAGCCACGCCGGAACAGTTGGAAAAAATTGCCCAGTTATCCTTACAAATTAATCAAATTCTATCGGGATTTTTTAATGAATGTGGAATTACTTTAGTGGATTTTAAATTAGAATTTGGGATTACTTCTCAGGGTCAATTGGTACTCGCCGACGAAATTAGTCCTGATACCTGTCGTTTGTGGGATCAATCCGAAACAGACCCCGACCGCAGAGTTTTGGATAAAGACCGCTTCCGTCGAGATTTAGGAAATGTTGAATCTGGGTATCAACAAGTGCTTAAACGGGTTTTAGAGCATAGCTCCAATCCATCGGAATAAAGCTAAATATTTTGATCCCCCTAAATCCTGTTGTCATGGGGTGTGGGGGTATCACAACCTGTGATTTTCAAAGTTTTTCGATGTAGAAGTGTCAAAGCTTGTTAAGATGTCAGATGTCGCAGCAATGGCAACGGGTGTAACCATCTCTCTAAGCCTTCGCTGAGGATCGACAAATTGTAGGTGTGGGATTGTCTAAAAGAGTGAGTATCATGCGTTTATCTCCCGTCTTAGTTGCGGTTTTTACTGCTTCAGCTACGTTTGGATTATCAAACTCTGCAAATGGTCAAACCGCCTATTCAGAATCTGAAAGTTCCCTCAGTTCTAAAGAGGCTTTTGAGCCAATAAATTCGAGTTTAAACCAATCGGAAACCCATGCAAAACCATCTTTAGATGTTAATCAGAGTATTCCCTCTACACCTATTAATTCTTTTGAAGGAATAGTTTTAAATAAAACTAAATCGCCGTATTCAGATCTAGCTTTTTCTCTAGGTCAATCCACAGGAAACCAGGTTTCCTATGCTTGGGTTAATACTTCATATTCTCAAAATTTACCCGAATTTAATCCATCTCAAACTCTAATTAATTCTGCTGTAGATTCTTCTTTGAATCCTACGGAATCAGAGGTTTTACCAGAAAATTATATTAGTCTAAATAAAGGTAAAAATACAGAAGATTTAGAAAAATTAGAACAAGTTTCAACCGAGGTTTCATCTGAAATTAGCAATACTGAAGCTAATGATTTTTCTAATTCAGCCATTATCCTGAATAAAGCTGAAACTGAAAAAGTCGGTAATTTTAGCTTTCCAGTATTAACAGAAGANGCGATCGCCCTTAATTCCAACTTACCTGAATCTGATTTATTTCAACCGAGCTTAAATAAAAATTTAGAAAAAATATCGCAATTTTCTCCCATAATTCCATTAACTATTGCTCAAGCAACACCCGAAACTTTACCCCCTAATTCTGAAGTTCCAATACAACCTGAAACTCCTGCTACTATCCCCCTTCCTAGCACACCCGCACCCTCTGAAACCGAAGTATTAGTCGGAGAAATTACGGTAACAGGAACCCAAGACCAAGGATTAATTGAAAAAGTATATAGCGTTATTTCCACCCAACCTGGACGAACAACAACCCGAACTCAATTACAAAGAGATATTAATTCGATTTTCGCTACAGGTTTATTCCGAAATGTCAAAGCTGTTCCAGAAGATACACCTTTAGGAGTACGGGTTACTTTTGAAGTCGAAGAAAACCCCATCTTCAAAGAAGTTGTAATTCAAGGGAATACGGTTTTACCCCAAGAAATTATTAACGAAAGTTTCGGCGAGCAATTGAATAAAACCATCAACTTGAATCAAATAGAAGCAGGAATTAAAAAAGTCAATCAATGGTATCAGGATAATGGCTATGTTTTAGCGCAGGTTGTCGCCGCTCCTGAAGTTACAAAAGAAGGTGTTGTTAACCTAGAAGTTGCAGAAGGGGTAATTGAAAATATTGGGGTGCGTTTCCTGAATAGCGATGGAGAAGCAACCGATGAAGAAGGAAAACCAATTTCGGGAAGAACCAGAGACTTTATTATCACCAGGGAAATTCAGTTAAAACCAGGGGACGTATTTAACCAAAAAACCGCACAACAGGATTTAGCTCGGGTATTTGGTTTGGGAATTTTTGAAGATGTCCGCTTGGAATTAGAACCCGGAAAAGATAATCCCCGGGAGGCGGTAGTTGTTGTGAATGTGATCGAAAAAACCACCGGATCACTCGCATTTGGGGGAGGTGTAAGTTCCGCCGCCGGATTATTTGGAACCTTGAGTTATCAAGAAGTTAACTTAGGGGGAAATAACCAACGCTTAGGGGCGGAATTAGAGGCGGGAAATCGGGTATTTCAAATGGATTTAAACTTTACCGATCCTTGGATTGCGGGTGATCCCTATCGCACCTCTTATACTTTGAATGCTTTTAGACGTCGGACAATTTCCGTGGTCTTTGAAAATGGGCCAAAAGAGGTTTACTTAGCCAATGGCGATCGCCCCCGGGTAGTGAGAACTGGAGGAGGTATTAGTTTTACTCGTCCGTATGCGGATAATGTTTTTTCTGATCCCAATTGGGTCGCTTCCGTCGGATTCCAATATCAACGGGTGGAAATCACGGACTCCGATGGGAACATTAACCGTACCGATGAATTTGGGAATCAACTCAGTTATAGCGGGAGTGGAAAAGACGATTTATTCACCGTTCAGTTTGGATTTCTTCGAGATCGCCGCAACAATAAGCAACAACCCACCTCCGGTTATTTAGTGCGTTTTGGTTCGGAACAATCTATCCCGGTGGGTTCGGGAAGTATTTTAATGAACCGTTTGCGGGCTGCATATACTTTTTATATTCCGGTGAAATTCCTCTCCGGTTTGATTCCCGAAGGCGATCAATCCTTTGCTTTTAACTTCCAAGGAGGTACGGTAATTGGGAACTTACCCCCCTATGAAGCCTTTCCCTTGGGTGGGACGACTTCAGTACGGGGTTGGGAAGAAGGGGCGATCGCTTCTACCCGAAGTTTTATCCAAGCCTCCATTGAGTATCGTTTTCCTCTGTTTTCCAAGTTTCTTGGCGGAGCGCTCTTTGTGGACGCGGCAACGGACTTAGGTTCCCAGGGGACAGTTCCTGGCTCTCCTGGGGGTGTGCGGGATAAACCCGGAAGTGGTTTCGGTTATGGGGTTGGTGTGCGCCTACAAACTCCCCTAGGGCCAGTACGGATTGATTATGGGATTAATAATAATGGAGATGGTCGGATTCACTTCGGTTTAGGAGAACGGTTCTAAAAAGTATTATCTGGTTTTCGTAATTCGTAATTCCCTATATAGATGGATTTTAATTTTTTCCTACAATCATTTTTAAATGGTTTATCAATTGGGAGTGTTTATGCTATTTTTGCCTTGGGTTACACTCTAGTTTTTTCGATTTTAGGGGTGATTAATTTTGCCCATGGTGCTATTTTTACCTTGGGAGCTTATTTTACCTATATCTTATCCGGGGGCGTTTTTGGGTTTAATGGATTATTAGCCAATGGTAAGTTACCCTTTCAATTCCCGTTTTTTATAGCCTTAATTCTAGGGAGTATTTTAGCCGGGTTAGCCTCAATTGTCTTGGAAAGATTAGCCTTTAGACCCTTGAGAGTTAGAGGGGCTGATTCCCTATTAACCTTGGTTTCCAGTTTGGGGGCTGCGGTGGTGATTGTGAATACAATTCAATATTTAGTCGGGGCAGAAATTTACACATTTCCTGATAATATTTATGGCAATATTCCCGCAGCAATTAATTTCGGTACAGCCACAAAACCGATTATGATTAGAAGCGTTCAGGTGATTATTTTTACGGTTTGTATGGTCATCGTGGCTTTATTAACCTATCTGGTAAATAAAACTAAGATTGGTAAAGCCTTACAAGCGGTGGCTGAGGATGAAATTACCGCCAGTTTATTAGGAATTAACCCGGAACAGTTTATTATATTAACGTTTTTTGTCAGTGGATTTTTAGCGGGACTCGCCGGAACTTTGGTAGGATCTAGTGTGAGTATTGCGGGGCCTTATTTTGGCATTGCTTTCGGTTTAAAGGGGTTAGGAGTAATCGTTTTAGGGGGGTTAGGAAGTATTCCAGGGGCTGTAATTGGGGGATTATTATTAGGGTTAGCAGAAGCTTTTGTTCCCGCCGATTTTTCCGGTTATCGAGAAGCGATTTCCTTTGCTATTCTATTAATAATGCTATTAATTCGACCCCAGGGATTATTAGGACGTAAACGCATTCAAAAGGTATAATTCATTCCATGATTAATTTTTTGAACACCTACGGGTTTTTAATCGTTTCTATGTTATTTGGAGCGATTTTAGGGTTATCCGTTTATTTACCCTTAATGGCGGGTCAACTCTCCTTAGCAACCCCTGGATTTTATGCGTTAGGGGGTTATATTGCGGCGATTTTATCTACCCAGGTTTTTAAATTTAAAGGGACTATTTTTCCCTTACCTTTTTTGTTTTTAGAACTATTGATCACTGCCATAATTTCTGCTATTTTAGCCATAGGATTAGGCATTCCAGTATTGAGATTACGAGGAATTTATCTAGCCATTTCAACTATTGCTTTAGTCGAAATTTTACGGGTTTTAGCCTTAAATCTAGAGATAACTGGAGGTGCAGTTGGTATCTTTGGGATTCCCCAACCCTTTGCAACTCCCCTAGAATATTTATGGGTGGCAATTCCCCTATTAATTCTGAGTATGATATTCTTATATCGCTTAGAAAAAATTAAAGCCGGACGCGCTTTTAGTGCAATTCGAGAAGATGAATTAGCCGCCGATTCTATGGGGGTTAATCCTACCCATTATAAAGTGTTATCCTTTACCTTGGGGGCAATTTTAGCGGGATTAGTGGGAACTATTAGCGCCCATTTTCTTAATACTTGGAATGCTCGTCAAGGAACCTTTGATAGTAGTATTATTTATTTAGCGTTTGTTTTAATTGGCGGGTCAAGAACCTTTTGGGGGCCAGTTTTAGGGGGAATTATTCTCACCGCTTTACCGGAAGTTTTACGGGGAATGGGAGAAATTAGTGGTTTACCCTTCTGGTTAGCCCAATTCTTACGGGAAGGGCGTTTAATTATTTTTGGGGTGTTATTAGTTTTGGGATCAATTTTTTATCCTCAAGGTTTAATTACTCCAGAATTATTAAACCAAATTACCCGAAAAAATCCCTGGCGGGGACTCTTGAATAAACAATCAGTTAAGGGTTAAAAATGAGTTCATCCACCTTAAAACCCCTTTTAGAAGTCCAAGGTTTAACCCGATATTTTGGGGGATTATTAGCCGTTGATCAGGTTTCGTTTTCAGTTCAAGATCAAGAAATATTTGGTTTAATTGGCCCTAATGGGGCGGGAAAAACTACGTTATTTAATTTAATTACAGGGTTAATTCCTCCCTCCCAAGGATCATTGATTTATCAAAATAATTCTATTACTCAATTAAAACCCTATCAAATTGCTGAAAAAGGGATAGCCAGAACCTTTCAAAATCTTAGGTTATTTGGCAATTTATCAGCTTTAGAAAACGTTGTGATTGCTCGTCATATCCATAATCAAGCTAATCTAGTTTCAGGGGTTTTAGGCTTACCAAAAGGGAGAAGAATAGAACAGGAAAACTATCAAAAAGCCAGGGAATTATTAGATATATTTGGATTAGCAGAAAGGGCTGAACAAAAAGCTCGTAATTTTGCTTATGGCGACCAAAGACGCTTAGAAATTGCTCGTGCTTTAGCCTTAGAACCGAAATTGTTATTATTAGATGAACCTGCGGCGGGTATGAACCCTAGTGAGAAAAAAGAACTCAGTGATTTAATTAGAAAAATTCGAGATCAATTTCAATTAACAGTAATTTTAATTGAACATCATGTACCCTTAGTGATGGGGTTATGCGATCGCATTGCGGTGTTAGATTTTGGGAAATTAATTGCTTTAGGAGAACCGGAAATGGTGAGAAATAATCCGGCGGTTATTGAAGCCTATTTAGGAGATGAATAAATTATGTTAGAATTAGTTAGTCTATCGGTTAATTATGGTGCAATTCAAGCATTAAAAGAGATTAATATTATTGTTAATCAAGGAGAAATTGTTACTCTAATTGGAGCCAATGGAGCCGGGAAAAGTACCACCTTAAAAACCATTTCTCGATTAGTTAATCCCCGCCAAGGAAAAATTATTTATCAAGGAAAAGATATTACTGATCTACGTCCAGATCAAGTCGTGAAAATGGGAATCGCCCAAAGTCCAGAAGGTCGCAGAATTCTAGCTCAACAAACCATATTAACCAATTTAGAATTAGGGGCTTATACTCGCAGCGATCGCTTAGGAATTAAAGCAGATATTGAAAAACAATTTATCATTTTTCCT
>B570J29625_1000192_pt1 | contig 8789 bp, 5 predicted proteins | sample LakMenEpi26Aug09_FD_29625 | JGI IMG/M metagenome (IMG submission 29625) | reverse complement strand
AAAATGAGAAATTTCAAAACAATCCGAGAGCAGGGGATAAAATTTAGGCCAAAAGTTGGCGCATAGAGTATCAATTACCTCTCCTGCTCTCCCCACCCCTACTCCCCTACTTTTGGTGGAATAAGTTACCCAGAAACCCCTCAATTCCGCCCTTTCCCGTNCGATCNCCTCGAATTTTGACCAATTGTTCCAGCAGTTCCCGTTCTTCCTGTGCCACCTTNGTAGGAATTTCCACCAGAATCGTGATTAAGTGATCCCCCCGACTCACGGGATTTCCCAGACGGGGAACCCCCTTATTTTCCAGGGTTAATACCGTTCCTGGTTGAGTTCCCGCCGGAATCGTTAACTTAGTAGGGCCATCAACGGTTTCCACCTCAAAATCAAACCCAAGGATTGCCTGAAGATAGCTAATTTTGACTTCCGATAGAATATTAATCCCATCCCGTTTAAATTTCGCATCAGGTGCAACTGACAGGAACACATATAAATCCCCCGGAGGCCCACTGCGTTTTCCCGCATCCCCCTCGTTCGCGACCCGTAGACGAGTACCATTATCCACCCCGGCCGGAACATTAATTTTTAGTTTCTTCGTGACTTCATTTAAACCCCGACCGCCACAGGTGGAACATTTATCCTCAATCATCTGTCCTGTGCCATTACAGTTCGGACAAACGGAAACCTGAGTAAAACTGCCAAAGGGAGTCCGAGTCGCCCGACGGACTTGACCACTTCCGCCACAGGTGGAACAGGTTTGGGGGCGAGTCCCCGGTTTTGCCCCGGTTCCGGTGCAGGTTTCACAGGTTTCTAAATGCTTAATTCGGATTTCCTTTTCTCCGCCAAAAATCGCTTCTTTGAACTCTAAACGCAGGTCTAAGCGTAGATCATCCCCCCGCGCAGGGCCAGTACGTTTACGCGCTTGGGTATTACCGCCTACCCCGCCGCCGAACCCACTGAAGAAGCTCTCAAAAATATCAGTAAACGGATCGGTAAAGTTGGGGTCAAAGCCAGCCGCACCACTAGATACCCCTGCTTCTCCAAAGCGGTCATATCGTGCCCGTAACTCCGGTTCTTTTAGCACTTCGTAGGCACGACTAATTTCTTTAAACCGTTCTTCGCTGCCTGCTTCTTTATTCACATCGGGGTGATACTTGCGAGCTAGGCGACGATAGGCACGCTTAAGTTCTTCTGTATCTGCCTCACGGGAGACACCCAATATTTCATAATAATCGCCTGCCATAGAGTATTTTGCCTAAAATTATTCAGTGAATTGAGACGTAAAAGGATTGCCCGGATCGGTTGTTGGCTCTGGAACAGAAACAGGATCTATTCCAAACGGGGTGTCGATGATACTGTTGTTCACGAGGGATAACCCGCTACTGGTATCATCTGTATCTTCCATGCCTTCTATATCTTCTGCATTTTCAGTTTCTTCTGCATCTTCTTGAGTGGCATCCAATTTTGAATCCTCAGAAGCGAAAGACGAAGACGGGGACGGGGACGGGGACGGGGACGGGGAAGAATTCTGGCCAGCTTGTTCATAAATGGCCGAACCCAAAGCATACAACATTTCTTGGAACGATTCCACCTGTTGTTTCATCTCCTCGTAGGAGATCTCGGCATTTGCCACCGCTTTTTTTAAGGCCGCAGCTTCTTGACGGACTCGTTCTTTGAGTTCATCGCTAATCTGGTTAGCATTTCCTTTCAAGGTTTCTTTACAATTATAGAATAGGGTTTCGGATTGATTTTTCAGATCGGCAACTAAACGCCGTTTTTCATCTTCATCGGCATAAACTTCTGCTTCTTGACGCATCCGTTCAATTTCNGCTTCAGTTAGTCCTCCGGTATTACTAATTTCAATACTTTGTTCCTGTCCGGTTCCTTTATCCTGAGCCGAAACTTTGAGAATACCATTGGCATCGAGATCAAAGGCTACTTCAATTTGAGGAATACCCCGTTTAGCAGCCGGAATACCACTGAGGAGGAACTTGCCTAAACTTTTATTATCCTTTGCCATGGCCCGTTCTCCTTGAAGAACATGAATTTCTACGGAGGACTGACCATCAACGGCCGTAGAAAACATTTGAGAACGGCTGGTCGGAATAGTAGTATTGCGTTCAATAATTTTAGTTGAGACTCCCCCTAGGGTTTCTAAACCTAAAGATAAGGGAGTAATATCTAATAACAATAAATCTTTCACTTCCCCGGCTAAGACCCCGGCTTGGATGGCGGCACCTAAGGCAACGGCTTCATCGGGGTTGACTGAACGATCTGGGGTGCGACCGCCAAAATAATCACTAATGGCTTGTTGCACCGCCGGAATTCGGGTAGACCCCCCGACTAAAATAATCCGATTAATTTGATCTGGTTGTAAACTGGCATCTTTGAGGGCTTGGGCAACGGGTTCGATGGTGCTGTCTACGAGATGTTTCACTAACCCTTCAAATTCACCTCGACCGAGTTCTAGTTCCAAATGTTTGGGCCCAGAATCATCGGAGACAATAAACGGTAAATTAATTGAAGTGGTGTTCCTATTTGATAACTCAATTTTGGCTTTTTCAGCGGCTTCCCGTAACCGTTGCACCGCCATTTTTTCCGATGATAGGCTAATTCCTTCCTGGGTTTTGAATTTTTGGATCATCCATTGCACAAGACGGTTATCAAAATCATCCCCACCCAAGTGATTATTTCCGGCCGTTGATTTGACTTCAAAAATCCCGTCTCCGAGTTGCAAAATGGAGACATCAAAAGTACCACCTCCGAGGTCAAAAACCAAAATTTTCTGCTCTTGGTCTTGTTTATCTAACCCATAGGAGAGGGCGGCGGCCGTGGGTTCATTAATAATCCGCAGCACGTCTAACCCGGCAATGGTTCCGCCGTCTTTGGTAGCCTGTCTTTGAGCATCGGTAAAATAGGCGGGAACCGTAATTACTGCTTGGGTGACGGGTTCCCCTAAATAGGCTTCAGCATCTTCCTTGAGCTTTTGTAAGACCATCGCCGAGATTTCTTGCGGGGTATAAATTTGGTCGCGAATTTTCACATTCACGGTATCATCCTTGCCCTTAACACAGTTATAGGGAACCCGGGAACGCTCTTCTTCGGTATCTTCCCAGCGACGCCCAATAAACCGCTTAATGCTGTAAACAGTATTTTCCGCATTGGTAACGACTTGTCGCTTGCCTAATTGACCGATGATGCGATCGCCATACTTCCCAAATCCCACAATACTAGGAGTCGTTCGTCCTCCCTCAGAGTTGGAAATTACAATGGGTTGACCCCCTTCTAAGACCGCCACACAACTATTTGTTGTCCCTAAGTCTATGCCAATGACTTTTCCCATAACTCCTCTTATTCAGTTATCAGTGATCAGTTATCAGTTATCAGTTAATAGTTGTCAGTCATCAGTTATGATCAGTCAACAATTATGTTCAGTAACCAGTTATCAGTTATTATCGGTAAACAGTGATCAGTTAACAACTATTGTCGATCAATAACTAGGTATTAACTGTTAACTATTAACTGATAACTGATTACTGATAACTGATTAAGGGTTTTCTGCGTCGGCCGTTGATTCTGCTGTAGAATCGGTTTCAGGAGCGGTTGCAACCTTCACCATGGCATGACGTAATACCTTTTCTCCCAATTGATAACCGTGCATTAAATCCTCAATTACCGTTCCTTCTGGGTAGGCATCCGTAGGTTCTCGCATCACCGCTTCATGTAAATTCGGGTCAAAAGGCTCTCCCTCTGGACGCATTACCGCTACCCCAAGTTGTTTGAGGGAATCTACCATTAATTTATAAACCCCCTGGTAACTTTTGTGGATATTCATTTCCGCATCGGTTTGGGGTTTAATTTGAGATCTAGCCCGATCAAAGTTATCCACCACCTGAAGTAACGGCTTCAGGGTTGACCCTTTAATGGAAATTTCTAAATCCTCTTTTTCCTTTTGAGTCCGTTTGCGGAAGTTCTCAAAATCCGCAGCTAGACGGCGATATTGCCCCGTGATATCTTCTAGTTGAGCTTTCAAGGAAGCATTAACTTCTACTAAGGCCATAACTTCAGCAGGAAAGCCCTCCCCGCTTGATTCTATTTCCTGACCAAAGGTGGTTTCGGGGGTAGCAGTTGTGTCCGTTGCCACAGAAGTTTCGGAGCTTGATTCTGTCGCGGTTGTGGCATCATGTTCGAGATCACCAAAACTTTTCGCTTCCGATTCAGAGGTTGAATAGGATTGACCCGTTAGTTCATCAGGATTATTCGCGGTTGAATTAGATACCATAATCGTAATTTGTCCTTATTAATCACAAAAATAAGCGCGAGATTTCCTAAACCTTCAAGATATTAGGAGCAACCTCACTCTTGATCATCATGGCGTAAACGTTACTTCAAAAATTTTAACTGAATTGGAGCCATTCATTCCATCTCTGAGGGAACACCACAACACCGCAACACCGCAACAGTAGGATTTTGTGGGAATTTGCCTTGAATCAGAAGTGCTTCCATTGACTTTCTCTAAAAAATACAACCTCGTAGCTGGGGAAAAGCTATCATCAACACAGATCATCGATAAATTAATCAACGTCAGGAGATAGAATCCGTCAATTATACTTAGGGCAATGTATTTTCTAAGTGTTGAAACAGTCTATACTACAAAAAGAAGGAAATGTTTTCTCAAACATTGAAGGCGGTTATGTGCAGTGGCAAACCCTACAGTTAGCTGATCTAAAAAACACTAAAAAGCTATTTCCTGAATACAAGAACTTGGATTCCCAAGTTTTGCAGGATGTAGTGAATCGGGTGGAAACTTCCTTTTCAAATTTCACAACGCCGCGGTGGCATTCTTGTGAGTGTGGTGAGTCTTTAGATCGAGACTATAACTCAGCCAATCTTATCAAAAAGATTGGTCTGAATTATAAAAGTGGCGGGGGAACTCCGTCACTCAAAAAAGCCCTTGCAAAAAGGGAAAAAGAAGCCTGCGGTCTAACTGTACGACCTTGGCTGTCAGGTTCGTTCACAGATATATAACTTAAGTCTAGGCTATGACTAATACATCCCAAAGACGCGCCTTGGTTGTTCAAAGTAATACTCCCTTTGGCAACAAATTAATTCAATCTGGTTATATTAATCCTGAGCAGTTGCAGCAGGCTATAAAAACAGCCCGCCCCGGTCAGCCCCTAACGGAAATTTTAGAATCGATCACGGGTCAGCCCCTGCCCCCGGAGTTAGCCCGTCAGTACAAAAAACAACAGTTATTTGAACTGAGAATTATTCATGGGGTCGAAGCCTATGATCCTGAAATTGAACCGATGACGACGGAAGAACTCGAAGCCATGCTGAAATTTCTGGAGACAAGTTTAGAAACCTGTAAACGCCATCGCTTTATTCCCCTACGCAAGGTCGAAAGTGATCCATCTTCGGTCTTAATTGCGATGGTTGACCCCGATAACCTGACGGCGTTGGAGGAGTTAAGAAACCAAATTCTACGACCCCAAGCCCTGAAGTTACAACGGCGGGTAATTACCCATGAAGATTACGATCAAATCATTTCCGCCTACAGTGATGAAGATGTTAAACGCAAAGCCGTCGAAGCTGCCATTCGTGACAAAGAAAAATTAGATTTTACCGCCGGGGATTTTGACACCACAGACCTCGAAGATATGGGGGATGAAGGCGGTGGCATGGATTTGGCCGATGAAATCGAACAATCGGAAACCGCCCCGGTGATCAAAGCGGTGAACGTGATTTTAGCCAAAGCTCTCTCGGAAGGGGTGTCTGATATTCACGTCGAACCCCAAGAACATGAGATGCGGATTCGGATGCGTCGAGATGGGGTTTTAGAAGAATATTATAAGTTTCCGAAAAAGGTGATTCCCGCCATTACCTCCCGGTTTAAGATTCTAGCGGAAATGGATATCGCCGAACGCCGTCAAGCCCAGGATGGTCGGATTCGTCGGAAGTTTCGAGGACGGACGATCGATTTTCGGGTGAATAGTCTCCCCAGTCGCTACGGGGAAAAAATTGTTTTGCGGATTTTGGATAGTTCCTCAACTCAATTAGGGTTAGATAAATTAATTACTGATCAAGAAACCTTAGCCTTAGTTCGGGAAATCGCTTCTCGACCCTTTGGGTTGATTTTAGTCACCGGGCCAACGGGTTCAGGAAAATCCACCTCCTTGTATTCGGTTTTAGCCGAACGCAACGATCCAGCGATTAATATTAGTACGGCCGAAGATCCGATTGAATATGCCTTACCCGGAATTACCCAGTGTCAGGTAATTCGAGAGAAAAATTTAACTTTTGCTAATATTTTACGGGCGTTTTTACGACAAGATCCCGATGTTTTATTGGTGGGGGAAACGCGAGATTTAGAAACGGCCAAGACTTCTATTGAAGCCGCCTTAACCGGACACTTAGTATTAACTACTTTACACACAAACGACGCGGCTGGGGCGATCGCCCGTTTGGATGAAATGGGGGTGGAACCCTTCATGGTGTCAGCCGCCTTATTAGGGATTCTCGCCCAACGTCTGATGCGTCGGGTTTGTGGCGAGTGTCGGATTCCCTATACCCCCACGGTTGAAGAACTCGGTCGTTATGGACTTTCCGCTTCCCAAGAAGTTGATATTACCTTCTATAAAGCCAATACCATTCCTATTGAACAACGGAAACATCTGGCGGATTCGGGTCAGTTGTGCAAAAAATGTAATGGACTGGGTTACAAAGGTCGGGTAGGGGTGTACGAATTCTTGAAGGTGACTGAAAGACTGCAAACCCTAATTACCAAAGGTGCCCCCACGGAACAAATTAAAGAAGCTGCTGTAGAAGAAGGGATGAAAACCATCTTAGCCTACAGTTTGCAGCTAGTCCGCGAAGGCTATACCACCTTTGAAGAAGTGGAGCGGGTGACGTTTACCGATTCTGGTTTAGAAGCGGAACTCAAAGCCAAACGAAAACAGGGCTTAACCTGTAAGAGTTGTGAAGCGGAATTGAAACCGGAATGGTTAGATTGTCCCTATTGCATGACTCCACGCTTTACTAGCTAAACATGGGGGAAAATTGCTATTTCCCAAAGGTTTCCTGTGGGGTTTAGAACGGTTTCGGTGCTTAGTAAAACACAACTATTGGGAATACTAGGAGAAATTCTTAATTTTCACAGGTTTTGGGTTAACAGCAGGTTAATACCAGAACCGAGCAAATCGTTACAACTTAATTTAGAGGAGAACAATAATGGGATTAATGATTGAAGACGCTTTAGAGTCTTTAGTCGAGCAGGGGGGGTCTGATATTCATATTCAAGCAGGCGCACCTATCTTTTTCCGAATTAGTGGAAAACTGACCCCTCAGCCTCAATTTGGGGAAACTCTATCCCCCGAAGAAGTGCAAGCTCTGATTTATCAAATGCTGAATAATATGCAGCGTAAGCAGTTAGAGCAGGAGTGGGAATTAGACTGTGCTTATGGGGTACGGGGACTAGCACGATTCCGGGTGAATGTCTATCGGGAGCGGGGTTGCTGGGCTGCTTGTTTACGGGCCTTAGCCTCTAAGATTCCCAATGCGGATAAATTAGGGGTTCCCCAAGTGATTCGGGATATGACCGAACGCCCTCGGGGTATGGTGTTGGTAACTGGTCAAACGGGTTCGGGTAAAACCACAACCATGGCGGCTTTGTTAGACTTAATTAATCGGACTCGCTCGGAGCACGTCCTCACGGTGGAAGATCCAATTGAATATGTGTTTCCTAACATTAAAAGTTTATTCCACCAACGACAAAAAGGAGAAGACACTAAGAGTTTTGCGAATGCCCTAAAAGCGGCATTACGGGAAGACCCCGATATTATTCTGGTTGGGGAAATGCGAGATTTAGAAACTATTGGTCTAGCGATTTCTGCCGCTGAAACAGGTCACTTAGTCTTTGGAACTCTGCACACGAACTCAGCCGCGGCGACGGTAGACCGGATGTTAGATGTATTCCCACCCATTCAACAACCTCAAGTCCGATCTCAATTATCGGGTTCACTGGTGGGGGTTTGTAGTCAAAACTTGGTTCCCGCCATTGGGGGCGGTCGTCGGGCTTGCATCGAAATTATGATGAATACTCCGGCTATGGCTAACTTAATTCGGGAGGGAAAAACCGCTCAAATTTACTCCCAAATTCAAATGGGAGGAAAGTTGGGAATGCAAACGATGGAAATGGCTTTGGCGAGACTGTATACCGAGGGTCAAGTCACTTGGGAAGCGGCGATGAGTAAATCGTCTAAACCCGATGAGTTGGAACGTTTAATTGGCCCGGCTCCCTCGGCGACTAAGGGACAAAAAGCCAGAGCTTAATCAGTCATCGGTCATCAGTTATCAGTTATCAGTGTAGAGACGTGCGGTGAGCGCAGTGATGCCGTGGGCTATTGGCACGTCTGTACCAGTCATCAGTAAAAAATTAATACTGAGTAGGTAAAAATATATGTCAAGCAGTGCAGTTCGGAGTCAAGTCAGAAACAGAGGTTTCGACTTTAAACGAATCGAAGAAAGTATTAGTATTGCCCTCGCAAGTATTACCGTTAAAGATTTGGCAATTTTTGCTCGTCAGTTTGCCTCAATGTTTAACGCCGGAATTTCGATGGCAAAATGTTTAAGTGTATTATGTGATCAATGTAGTAATGCGAAGTTAAAAAATGCCTTAACTTTTATTCGGGCTGATGTGGAAGAAGGGGTAGAACTTTCCTTAGCCATGAGAAAATTCCCCGATATTTTTGATCAGCTTTTTATTAGTATGGTCTCGGCGGGAGAAACTGGGGGGG
>B570J29625_1000189_pt1 | contig 8862 bp, 8 predicted proteins | sample LakMenEpi26Aug09_FD_29625 | JGI IMG/M metagenome (IMG submission 29625) | reverse complement strand
TTACAGTTAAAACACTTCTAAATCCCGGCGCAGCCTGTTCCCTCCCCCCCCAGCCCCCCGTGCACGGGGGGTTTGGGGGGCTGTTCCGGTGTTCCGGTGTTCCCTGCTGTAATTAATATTGGGTTCCCGTCTTCCGATAATGAACCGCCGTAACTCCATCTGAATTCAACACCTGACCCTGATGAACAGTGGCATAAATTACCCAATGATCGCCACATTCCATCCGATTTTTTACCTCACAATCGAGATAGGCTAAGGCATCTTTTAAGATCAAACAACCCGTCGATGTTTCTTCCGTTTCTATGTCAACAAACCGATTTTCTCCGGGTTCAAAACGCTTGAGAAAATGTTTTCGCAGTTGTTTTCCTTCCTGCAAAATATTGAGCACAAAGCGATCGCCAATATGAGTTAAGGGTTCCAAGGCCCGATCCTTAGCCACCGCTACGGTAAACCCAGGGGGGTTGAAGGTCGCCTGGGACACCCAGGAGGCTAACATGGCGCTGTACATCTCCCCCCGACGCCCGGACACGACGCACAACGAACCAACCACACGCCCCAAGGCTTGGGCGGTGCGATCGGCTCCCGCAGAGGTAGCTGTGGGACGAAATGCCCGGCGTTTTTGGGTGCGTTTGAGGGTTTGAGCAAAATCAATCGCCGCCTCTTTACAGGTTTGTAGGGTGACATCCGTGGGGGTAAATTTAACTCGGATGGGTTCAAAACCAAATTTATAACCCGCATCTTTTAAGCGACTTTCTAATAAGTCAATTGCCTCTCCACTCCATCCATAGGAGCCAAATACTCCGGCTAATTTATTCGTCGAAGCTGTATTTAAAATCACTCCTAAAGCGGTTTGAATTTGGGTTGGAGCATGACCTCCTAGGGTGGGAGAACCAATAATAAATCCATCACATTTTTCTAGGGCTTCTTGAATTTCTGAGGATTTGGCATATTCACAATTAATTAATTCTACGGCGATATCAGATTTTGTTAATCCTTTGGCGATCGCTTGGGCTACTGTTGCGGTATTTCCATAAGCTGAGGCATATAATAATGCTACAGTTAAGTCCTGAGATTTCTGTTTTTCACTCCAATCTCGATATAAATTTGTTAGTTCTGTTTTGCCATGTTTAACTAACGGCCCATGACCGGTTCCATAGAATTTAATCGGAGGTAATTCCTTGATTTTATCGAGGTTAGAAAGAACATATTTAGCCTGGGCTGCATGAAGACAGTCATAATAGAACCGTCGATCATCGCTATAAACTGACCAGCCTTCATCAAAGACTTGATCGCCGCAAACGTGCGCCCCAAATAGCTTATCGGAGAATAAAATTTCCGTGGCTTGATCATAGGTTAAAATGGCATCGGGCCAGCGAGGAGTAGGAGTTAAAACAAACTGCAATTGATGACATTGACCTAAATCTAAGGTTTCTTCTCCTTTGATGGTTAAAATTTTTAAGTTTTCAGTTTCAAAATATTCTCGTAATGCTAAAGCAGCCGGATTTGAACAAACGAATGTTATATTAGGTGATAATTCCAATAAAGCCTTTAATGTCGCCCCTCGATTAGCATTAAAGTGACCCAAAATAATATAATTCAACTGTTCCAAATTCACACGAGTTTGTAACGCTTCAATGTAATTTTGGGTAAAGGATTCTCCGGGGGGATCAATAATTGCAGTTTGATCAGCTTCAATAATATAACTATTCGCCGTTGTTCCCCGTTGTAGGGAATATTCAACTTCAAATTTTAACCGTTCCCAAGTGCGCGATCGCACTATTTTTGTGTTATTTCCAATTAAAAAAACTTGAACATCACGCGGTTTTTGATTATCCATAATCTTATATTAAAAAAAGTTTTTTTGATCTCTCTTGAGCCTTAAGCATCGATCCCCCCTGCATCCCCTGCCCTTATTAAGCAGGGTTAGGGGGGATTAAGGGGGATTAATAATGATTTCCGACTTTGCGATGGTGAACCGCAGGTAGCACATCAGGATCACTGACTCGTCCATTATCAACGGTGGCGTAAACAATCCAATGATCACTTAACTCCATCCGACTTTGGACTTGACATTCTAAATAGGCTAAGGAATCTGTTAGAATCGGACTGCCATTATTAGCAGTTTGGGTATTAATTCCTTCAAACCGATCCGCACCAGGAGTAAATCGTTTTAAGAAGTGTCTCATCAGTTTTTGATAATTACTTTCTGCCAAAACATTCAGCACAAATTTATCATCAACCTGCATTAACGCTTCAATGGCTCGATCCTTAGCAACGGCAATGGTTAATCCTAATGGTTGAAAACTTGCTTGAGTCACCCAGGAGGCTAACATCGCACTACTAACTTCTCCTTTTTGAGCCGTAATAATATACAATCCACCGCTTAAGCGTCCCATGGCTTTATCTAAGTTACTATCCAGGGATTTCATCTGCTTAACGGTTTTATCTCGACTCAACCATTGTCCGATATCTGTACCCGCTTCATCGCAGGTTTGATAGGTGGTATCATGGGGAGTTTCCGTAATCCGAATTGAAGGAAAGACTTGCTTTAATCCAGCATCATTGAGTTTAACTTGCAACGGATATAAGGATAAATCNTTTCCGCCTCCCGACTCATATAAACCGTAGGATTGTTTATTATGAGCCGATGCAATAATAGTATTAATTGTTTCTTCTGCCAGTTCAGAACCTAAACCAGAAACCGGGGGCATTCCGATTATAAATCCCGCAGAACCCATCACTAATTCCCGCACTTCTGTCGCTTCAGCCTTGCGTAAATCCATCATTTCTACGGCAACACCTGTTTTTGTAATGCCGTGGGCGATGGCTTGGGAGAGGCGATCGCTATAGCCATAGTCGGAGAAATAAAACACCGCTACAGTGGTTTCAGATTTAGTTTGTTCGTGACTCCATTGCCAATAACGTCCTTTTAGTTCTTCTAAATTATGCCGTAATAATGGGCCGTGTCCCGTGGCAATAGTGGTAATTTCTCCTAAAGGTTCCATGCGTTTCATCGCATTAATTACCGAACGAGCATTAGGAGCCATTAAACACTCATAATAAAAGTGAAAATCTGGTTCAAGTGCCGCTAAGTTTGTATCGTAGGTTTGATCGGAACAATAGTGCATTCCAAACGCATCGCAAGTAAATAAGGTTTGGCTTTTCCGATCAAAGCTAAAAATTGTATCCGGCCAATGTAAATTCGGAGCAGATACAAATTCTAAAACATGATCATTTCCTAAATCTAAGGTATCGCCATTTTTAACTAATTTACGTTCAAAGGGGGTATGGGTTAAATTTTCTAAAAATTGAATTGCTACCTTCGACCCCACAACCGTAACATTGGGAGCAAGTTCTAGGATATCTTTAACTAGGCCACTGTGATCGGGTTCGGTATGACTAATAATTAAATAGTCAATATCCGCAGGATTAATTAATCCTTTGAGTGTGTCTAAATATAGTTGCCGGAATTTGGCATGGGATGTGTCAACCAGGGCTATTTTTTCCCCGCGAATGATAAATGAATTATAGGTTGTACCGTTTTGCAGGCCAAATTCTATATCAAATCTTTCCCGATCCCAGTCCAGGGAACGAATAGCAGTGGTATCAGCAGCAATCTCTTGAACTTCAATTGTTAAACGATTTTGTTTTACACGATCAGTGAGGGCTACCATTCATGACCTCCCTAGATAATTGGTTATGACTTTGACTTGTTTCCCTATTGTGACACGGATTAATCGTAAAGATTTATTAAAAAACCTATCACCCAGTTCAGCTTTACTTTTGTAAATCTGTTGATGGTTGGCGAGTATCCTCGCTCCCCTGGCTTTTCCCGCGCCCATCTTTACAAAGCCTTAACAATTGCTAACAAATTTTTACACAATTCTTGAATAGGGGGCTTGACCCCTCACCTAGAAAAAGTTATATTGTGGTATGTAGATGCACCCTGATGGTAGGGAGAGTGGCTAAGGCGACTCTCTCTTTCTTTTTGTTCTTTGATGGTAGACCGTGAGGCAGGTTTATAAGTAGTTGCACAAAATAAATTACCTAGTTGAGAGAGGGAACACCGGAACAGCCCCCCCAAACCCCCTGTGCACGGGAGGCTAGGGGGGGAGGGAACAGGGTAGAGGATGTGTAATTAATTTTGTTTAGGTACTTATAGAACTTGCCCATATCCCTATCTCATGGCGGAACGTCCCTGTTTTCCCAATTTAAAGAATACAAAATAACCCAAATAAAGAATATAAACAGCTAAACCCACTAAAGCAAAAAAGCCTAAAAATTGAGGGGTCAAATTAGGACTAAAAGTTTGTCTATATAACCAGGGAGGGTCTAGCCAAATCCGACAAGTCCCATCGGCGATTAAATTTTTTTGACCTTGAGAAAATCCACAATGTACAACCGGAATTAAAGCGATCGCACCCAAAAGATTATAAACCGTCGCCGCCCAACGCCAGGAAGTAAAGATTAACTTCAGACCGGAATTAGGCATTTCTGAAACTTCTTCATTCAGATCCACCCAAAACCAGAGGGAAATCGGAATTAAAACCCGTGCCATAATAGAAGTCAGAAAACCAATCGGAAGGGCAGCAATCATTAAATACAAACTAATTATCAACAAACTAGCAACACGAAAATAGGTGATCATTAAGCGTTGAATGGCTTCAGCTTTCTGAACAAAAGCCCAAATAAAGATCACAAAGGGAATAATTAGTGCAAATATAACCGCCAGCCTATAGTCCGTCCAGACCAACGGTTGTAACCAAGAAGATTCGACGGCTAGTAAACAATTAAACATCCTAAATTATTAAATCCAATAAAGAAAAATTAAGCAACTGGGTTAACTTAAGTTAACTCTCAGTTGCTTATCAATTAACAGAAACTAGACAGCTTAGAAAAGAACTGATTAGTCTTCATAAATACGACATTCATCCGCACCAGGGTTATCGTTGCAATAGACTTCAAAAGAGTTTTTGGGTTTTTTTTGTTTTTGGTGTGAAGCTTCAGCTTGTAATTCTTCTACAGCATCCCAAGCTGCTGCACACTCTTTAGAGTTCGAGCCAGTGACATCACAGACTGTGCGGGCTCCCTCTACTTCTTTCTCGATGACTTCGTTGATGTCGTTCATAAACCTTTCGTCCAATCCAAATCTACTAAGTACAGGTTCCAATTATACTTTAGAACATTTTTCAACAGTTCAGTCAACCCAGACAGTAACATTCATTGGATCTGCTGTATTCCACACAATCTGCTATCTTAGCACAAGAGAGCCGACTATTGAGGGAGGGCGAAGATGGCAGAATCAACAACCAAACCTATGCGCTGGGTCAGTGCTTTATCTGAACGTCCTTCCTTGGAAGCGGCGGTAAAAGAAGTTGTGGAAATCGCTCAAGATGCCTTACGAGCTTCTCCAGACCTAGGTTTAGTCTTTATTTCCTCGGCCTTTAGTAGTGAATATTCCCGACTGATGCCCTTACTCCAAGAACATCTCAATCTTCCCATGCTGATCGGTTGTGGTGCAGGGGGTGTGATTGGCATGAATTCCGATTACCAGGCTGAGGAAATTGAGGGAGAACCCGCTCTGAGTCTCACTTTAGCCCATTTACCGGATGTTGCAATTCATCCGTTTCATCTATCGGCCGATGATTTGCCTGATTTGGATAGTTCCCCGGATCAATGGGTAGAATTAATTGGAGTTAAACCCGAAGATCAGCCCCAATTTATTCTGTTAGTTGATCCCTACTTTGGTCAAATTAATGATTTCCTGCTGGGTTTAGATTACGCCTACCCGGGTTCGGTAAAAGTGGGAGGAGTGGCCAGCACTGGAGCCATGGGTGGGGCTACAGGGGTATTTTCCGGTTCCAAACGCTATTCTGAGGAAATTGTTGGTTTGGCGTTGTCTGGTAATATTGTGATTGAAACCATTGTTGCTCAAGGTTGTCGTCCCATTGGCCATCCCTATCGCGTGACCCAAGCTGAACGCAATATTGTTTTAGAAGTGGAAACTCCATCGGCAGATTCTGAACCAGAAACCAAGTTTTCCGTTTCTGTGCGCTTATCTCCCCTAGAAGCATTGCAGGATCTGGTACAGGAATTAAGCGAAGAAGATCGACAACTGGCTCAACATTCTTTGTTTGTTGGGGTAGTGCGGGATGAATTTAAACAGAAATTAGAACCTGGGGATTTTTTAATTCGGAATTTAATTGGCGTCGATCCCAAGGCTGGGGCCATTGCTATTGGCGATCGGGTTCGTCCCGGCCAACGGATTCAATTTCACCTCCGAGATTCTCGCACTTCCGCAGAAGATTTAGAATTATTAATCGAACGTTATCAACGACAGGCTTCTTCCTTTCCCCAAGGAGTCACAAATGCCGGAGCATTGATGTTTTCTTGTTTGGGACGGGGAGAAGGGCTTTATGGGGAACCTAACTTTGATTCCCGACTGTTCCGACGATATTTTAATATTCCCTTGAGTGGCTTTTTCTGCAATGGTGAAATTGGCCCGGTGCGAGATACTACGTTTCTACACGGTTATACCTCGGTTTTTGGAATTTGTCGGCAAAAAAATTATTAATTAATATCAATTCAATTTTTGTAAAAACTAAGTTTTTGAAGTTTATGCAGGAAAATTCACAACAGCTTTTGGTTTTGACTCAATTGTTTAAAGTCGGTATTGATCGGGCGGATATGATGTTAGAAACTATCTGCCGATCGCCGATCAAGTTAAAGTTACTATCTATCGATTTATTCCCCCCGCAACAGTTAACTATGCAGTTGGAAAAACGGTTGGGTACTAAGGATCTAAAATCGGTAGAAATGGTATTTACAGGGGAGTTTCAAGGGAATACTCAANTGATGTTTCCNAAACAAACTGCGACAATATTAATTGATTTGATTGAAAGTGAAGATCGGCGCAAATTAGATAAAGGAGCTTTTGAAAAAGCCATTTTTAGCGAAGTAGGAAATATTTTTTATAATGGGATTATGGGAGTGATTAGTACCCTCTGTGAATATGGGATTACCTATATGATTCCTAAATATAAAGAAGGAGATCTGAGAAATCTATTGTTCGGGAGTTTATCTCCTAAATATTCAATTGCTTTGATAGGAACTATTGAAATATTCAAAGATCGAAATTTAGTCTTCTGGTTTCAATTTGATACTTTGGAAAAACTCTTGGAAAAAAGCAGTAATATTGAGGATTATTTTGATGTTTAATTGTAGGGGAGGGAATAGGGAATAGGGAATAGGGAACAGGGAATTACGAATGGGTAATGGGGAATGGGGAAGAAAAGAGTTCACCCTTGGGGTTTTAGTTTTAGACTCATTTGTTTTCCATAAATTAAGATAAAACTAACTGTGCAAAATTATCAATTTGATCTGTAGCACTAAATTCTTCAAAGTAGCGNCGCACAGACGGCGGAAAAACCTCAAAATTAAATTGAGTATCTCCGTTGGCGATATCTGCCCAAAAATAACGCAAATGGGGAACTAATTGTTCGGCTTCTTGAATCGTTAATCTTAACGGTGGATTGGTTAATAGTTTCATCATAAAGGGAAAAGAATGTTCCCCCATCCATTCCCGTGATTTTACGGATAAATCTGGCCAATCTTCAACGGCGGTAATTCGATGGGATTCTATCTTTAAAACGGGTTTTCCCTGAGCATTTGTATGAACACAAATCACGCGATAGGGATGGGGATAACTAACTAATGATCCTGTGGTAATATCATAAATTCCTTGCCATTGGGCAATATCTTGAACGTGCAAATGTCCGGTAAAAACTAACTGCACCCCCGCCTGTTTTAAAATCTGTAAAAAACCAGGAGCATTTTCTAACATATATCTTCGNCCCAAGGGATTCGTCGCCTGTCCNGGTAAATGTTCAATCACATTATGATGAATCATCACAAAAACCAATTGATTTTTGACTTGAGATAATACCTGTTCTAACCACTCTAACTGTTCTGACTTTAAACAGCCTATTTGATTGCCATTAACATCAAAATGATTGGAATTTAACCCAATTAATTGTAACCCGGGTAAAATTTCCTGGGTATAATCTAAACTTTGATGGTTTTCATAGCCAAAAGCTCGATAATATTGGGGAAATTCCTTCAATCCAATGGAATTTTTATGGCTTTCTAATGCTGGAATATCATGATTGCCAGGAATTACATAAACTGGATAGGGAAGTTGGCTTAATCGTTGACTTAACCATTGATGATTTTCCCGTTCTCCATGTTGAGTTAAATCTCCGGGTAAGAGTAGAAAATCTAAATCTAATTCCCCTAAATGGTCTAATGCCAATTCTAAAGCGGGGATACTCACTTCCACTAAATGGAAACGATGGGGATGATCCCAAATTGTTTGAGGCAGAGCAATATGCAAATCACTGACAATGGCAAATTTAAAATTTAAGTTCATAATTAAATCGGCAAAAGGGCTAACAAAAAAGGTATTACTCGACGCAATAATTAACAAAATCAAGGTATAATTAAACGTCCATCATTTTGTTAAATTGGATGAACTTTGATCTCTTTACTAAAAGAATATAGCGAAATTAATCCCATTTTTTAAAGAATATTAATAATTTTAACATTACTTCATTATCCTCTCCCCGAACTGTCATATATTTTTATTTTTACAGATAAAATTAAACTCGCCTACAAAGGTCTAAATTTGTACTTTTCAATACATAAGAAACGGATTTTTGGAGGTATACAATCCGTAAATAATACCTTTTCCTTCCGATGGGTTTTTGCATATTTAGTTATGTACAATAACGGGGGTTCCCACCGATGCCCACTCAAATAACCATTTGGCATGATTCACAGCCACATTGGTACAACCGTGAGTAA
>B570J29625_1000183_pt1 | contig 9128 bp, 8 predicted proteins | sample LakMenEpi26Aug09_FD_29625 | JGI IMG/M metagenome (IMG submission 29625) | reverse complement strand
CTAGCCCCCCGTGCACGGGGGGTTTGGGGGGGCTGTTCCCTCTTCCCTGCTATATCAATTTAATCGTCCGGAATGCTCAACAAGCAGCGATTTTAGCTCAAGCGGTGAATCAATTAGTTAATCTTAAGTATGGTCGTAAAGATGAATTAGAAAGCGATCGCTTGGGGTTTGAATTCATGACGAAAGCTGGTTACAGCCCCAAAGGTTTAGTAGAACTAATGCAGATTTTAGGGTCTGCTAATTCGGGGGGGTCTCCACCAGAATTTTTGAGTACCCATCCTAACCCCGGTAATGGGGTAGAACTCCTACAGGCTATAATTACTAAAACTTATCCTCAAGGGATTCCCCGGAATTTGGAAGAAGGACAAGAGCGCTTTGCTCAAGCGGTTCTCACTAACCACTCAAAAAATTAACGCACCATGAACTATTGGATTTTATATTGGATTTTGATTGCTTTTATGATGGTGGGTATTATTGGAATTGTTGTTCCTTTATTACCTGGAACCAGTTTAATTTTAGGTGCTATTTTAGTTTGGGGAATTGCCACAAAATTTACGGGAATTGTGGGGCCGATGATTGTGGTAATTTCGATTTTAATTTTAAGTATGGTGATTGTCTATTTAGCGACAATTTTGGGATTACAACAGTTTGGGGCGAGTAAATGGGCGCAGTTTGGAGCAATTATTGGATTGGTTGTGGGATTATTCGGACTTTTACCCGCTTTACCCTTTGGAGGGCCGTTATTAGGGGTTTTAATTGGGCCGATTTTGGGTGCTTTTATTGGGGAATTTCTATATCAACGGGATGTTAAATTAACGGAACGAATCAAGCCAGCTTTTAAGGCTAGTATTGGGGTTTTTATCGGTTCAGTTTTAGGCAATGTGATTGAATTGGTCTTAGGAATTGTTGCCGTTGGTATTTTTGTTATTAAGACTTGGCCGTTGGTTTCCACATTGCAACCCTAAATAGTTAGGTAATGGGTAATGGGTAATGGGTAATGGGTAATGGGTAATGGGTAATGGGCAATACTGATAACTCTTAAACTGATAACTGATAACTGATGACTGATAACTGATTAGGGATTGATTTTGAGTGTGGCTTGAATTTCAAGTAATCCAGGGGATAAAATTAAGTCTTGAATTTTGATATCTGAACCTAGATCAATGATATAATTATCTAGGTGCAGTTCAGTATCAATGTCATAAATTTGGACTTGGGGCTGAACCAACATCAGTTCACGGAAATTAGCAATTTCCAATCCGGTTTTTAATTGAAAAAATAATAGTTCACCTGAGTCGAAAAGCAGTTGGGCGTTTAAAATTAGATGACCGGTTTCTAGGGTAATTTGGGGGTTTTGAATCCGTTGAACCGATTGCACCCAAGAGTCATTTTGCTGCTTTTGGAGATCATAAGTAGACTGGGATGAAGATTGGGTCAAAGCGATCAACAGTGACAAAACAAACTCGTTTAATGCCTGGACTAACATTGGAGCTTGTAGGGATTGATTCAGATCCAATTGATGTAAGTGTAGATTTCCGGTGACAAAAAAAGGTTCTAACAGGTGTAAAGGTTGACCTTTTAAAATTTGACCCAGATTAAACCGAATATTTGACCCTTGTAATTGGACTTGAGTTAAATGTAACCCCTGATAGATGGCATTCTCCGCAGCGACAGACACCCCTGGAATATCCCCGGACAGCAAAGAACGATTACTACCTTCGATATTGAGTTGTAGGTGATCAATTTTGTCAACTTGCGATCGCAACCAAAGCCCAATTGCCTTTGATAATATACTTCCAATTAAGGGTTTGGCCCCAGTCTGAATCAATGCCATAGCTACTCCAGAATCACCCATCCCCACATTATTCCACACCAAACTCAGATTGATAGTAGGATTAATTGCGGATTGCTGTAATATTTGTACATAGTCTCCCTTGGTTTGAATAGATCTACCATTAGTCAAGGACAGTTACCGATCAGCATGGATGAAAGGCTACAAAAAATTATGGCTCAATGGGGTATTGCCTCCCGCCGTCACGCCGAAGAAATGATTCAAGCGGGACGGGTACGGGTGAATGGCAATTTAGCCCAGTTGGGACAAAAAGCCGATCCGAATTGCGATCAAATTGAGGTCGATGGGAAGTCAATTAAACCCAACTACCGACCTGAGCCAGTCTACTTATTACTCCATAAACCGATAGGAGTTGTATCGACTTGTTTAGACCCCAACGGACGACCTGCCGTTTTGGATCTACTTCCGCGTAAAATGCGAGTAGGTCAAGGCATTCATCCGGTTGGACGCTTGGATGTCGATTCTACAGGGGCATTATTACTGACCAACGATGGAGAATTAACCTTTCGTTTAACTCATCCTCGTCATTTGATTCCTAAAACTTATCAAGTCTGGGTTGCCGGAAATCCATCGGATTCAATATTACAGGCTTGGCGTCAGGGTGTGCTATTGGCAGGAAGAAAAACATTACCTGCTCAAGTTCGGTGTATTCAACAAAATTCAGATCACCAGACTTTATTGGAAGTGATTTTATATGAGGGTAGAAAGCGGCAAATTCGCCGAGTTGCCGAACAGTTAGGTTATCCAGTAATTAAATTACACCGAACTGCCATTGGCTCAATTCAACTCCAACCTCCTGAAAAATCCCCATTGCCAGAGGGTCAATATCGTTCTCTGAGTGCCTGGGAAATTGAGTTCTTACGAAATCCCATTTCATCCCCATTGGTTAGTGTGCCCGTTCACCCTGTAGACATCAAGGAGTAAATGATTATGAAAACTGATTTATTTGTCTTACCGTTTAAAATGGCTAAAAATCCTAGCCCAACCCTTAATTCCTATGATCCTGAACTGATTCAGCGATTAGTAGAAATTGGAGGACAACTCAGAGAAACTCGTCTCGGTCATTCCCTCTCTTTAGATATGGTAGCGGCTTACACTCGAATCCGTTCCCATTTATTACAATCTTTAGAAGAAGCTAGGACAGAACAACTCCCAGAACCAGTTTATACTCAAGGGTTAATCCGTACCTATGCTGATGCTTTGGGTTTAAATGGAGTAGAACTGGCTAACTTTTTCCTCCCCGAACCTCAAAAAGTGGGGATGAAATCAAAACTTAATTTCTTGACCCTTCCACAATTAAGACCCACCCATCTTTACTTAACTTATATCCTATTAATTATTTGTGCGATTAACGGGGTTTCTTATCTGAATAAAACCGCTAATTTTGCGAGTGTATCGGGTGAACCCGTTGCCACAACTAACCCACCGGAGGTTAATCCTCAACTGCGTCAGGCGGTAGTTCAGCCAAAAAAACCATCCACTTCCGCTAGTCAATTCGTTTCTTCTCCCCCATCTTCAACGACCCAAAAGGTAACAACAACCGTTGAAAAAGTATATGAAACGGAGTCCCCCGCCCAATCAAAAACTGAAAAGACAGTAGAAGTGGGGATAGTGGCGAAAGATCCCTCCTGGGTAGTTATTGAAGTGGATGGTAAAACCGCATTTGAAGGTACCTTAGAAGGGGGAACACAACGCAGTTGGAAAGCGAAAGATAAGGTTGTTGTGTTTACTGGAAATGCTGGAGGAGTTCTCGTAACCGTTAATAACGGAGAAGCCAAAAGTCTTGGGGAACCCGGTCAGGTTCAAGAAGTGGTTTTCAAAGCTGAAGATTTATCGAAGTTATAATTCCCACCTTCCTCCAGTCATCAGTTAACAGTCATCAGTTAACAGTCAACAGTTAACAGTCATCAGTTAAGAAGTTTACAGTTAAGAAGTTTACAGTTAAGAAGTTTACAGTTAATTTATTAACTCCTGAACTGATAACTGATACCTCTTACACTGTTAACTGATGACTGATCACTGATAACTGATTTAACGACCGTAGGTTTCGGTTAGAAACTTGAGGCGTTCTCCGATTTCTTCGGTTAATACTCCCGGTTGAAAACGCCAAGCCCAGTTACCTTCAGCTTCTCCCGGCATATTCATTTTTGCTTCACTCCCTAAACCCAAAATATCCTGTAGGGGGAAAATCGCTTGATTTGCCACACAGGACATGGCTAACCGAATTAAATCCCAGTGAATGCCATAACCGGAGGTGCAGCCCAAATAGCGGGTGACTCGGGCTTGTTCCTGTAAGCTCCGACGGTTAAACCAACCCACCGTTGTATCGTTGTCATGGGTTCCGGTATAAACCACCCAATTTGCTGAACCGTAATTATAGGGTAAATAGGGATTACCGGAACCGGAATCAAAGGCAAAATGTAGAATTTTCATCCCGGGTAAACCATATTTATCCCGCAATGCTTCCACTTCTGGGGTGATAACTCCCAAGTCTTCGGCGATAATTGGTAATTCGCCTAATTTCTCATTTAATAAACTAAAAAAGGCATTTCCCGGTGCGTCTACCCATTGACCATTCATAGCGGTTGTTTCCCCTTGAGGAACGGCCCAAAATGATTCTAAACCCCGAAAATGATCAATTCTAACTAAATCTAAATAGCCTAATAAAGATTCAATTCGTTGCAGCCACCAATAGAATCCGTCCTGTTGCAAACGTTCCCAATTATAAACTGGATTTCCCCACAATTGACCGGTGTAGCTAAAATAATCCGGTGGAACTCCAGCCATTAATGATGCTTCTCCGGTTTCTTCATCTAAACAAAAGATTTCAGGATGTGACCAAACATCGGCACTATCATGGGCAACATAAATCGCTAAATCTCCAAAAATTTGGATGCCTTGTTCATTGGCATAATGTTTGAGTTTTGACCATTGTTTGAAGAATTGAAATTGGAGAAATTTATGATAATAGATAGGTTTAGCTAACTTTTCTCCCCATTTATGTAAGGATTCCTGTTTTCGCAGGGCAATTCCTGTTTCCCATTCATTCCAACTTTCTCCATTAAATGCCTCTTTCAATGACATGAAAATGGCGTAATCATCTAACCAATAGTTACTGCGAGAACAAAATCGATTAAATTCTTCTTCCTGTTCTTCTGTGGCATTGGCTTGAAAAGTAACACAGGCTTGATGAAACAGTTTCTCTTTAAAGGCTTTAACCGCGTCAAAATTAACAATATGGTTGGGGAAATTCGGCGGATTTGCTAAGTCTTCATCGGTCAATAATTCATCCTCTTTTAAGATTTCTAAACTAATTAATAAGGGATTTCCCGCAAAAGCAGAATAGGATAAATAAGGAGAATTGCCAAATCCAGTCGGGCCAAGGGGTAAGACTTGCCAAAGTTTTTGGGCACTTTGTTTTAAAAAGTTAACGAACTGATAGGCAACCGGGCCAATATCTCCAACGCCAAAGGGACTCGGTAAGGATGTGGGATGCAGTAAGATACCGCTAGAACGGGGAAATGACATAAGGATTAACGATAGAGGTTATACAAATTTGCCAGGGATCAAGTCAAGTTGCAATTGAACATCACATCAATGTCTAAGATCCATCTTCTGATCTTACGACTAAGGGGAATATCCGGTTGGATAAATTTTGTCAAGGAAAGGATGGATTTGTGATGGTTTTAGCCAACTCTAGGGATAAAGGGTTTAAGGATTGAATTTTTAAAAGATGTTTATTAAAATTTTATGGGTTAAATAAAAATGAATTGATTATGAAAATATTGTGATTCATTTATGAATAAAATCAGAATTTTAAATCTATAAAAATACTTAAATATTCAGGGATTTTCTGATAAACTAATCACAGCGAAAGCCTAATCCTGTGCTTTTAACTATCCTATTTGTTAATATTGAAATTATGCTCACTGCTTTTACGGCTGCACTGTTACTGATTACTATTTCTGAACTTGGGGATAAAACATTTTTTATCGCGGTTATTTTATCTTTAAAAAATGATAGAAAATTAGTTTTTATCGGGGTAGTAGCTGCCTTGGCAACAATGACAGTTCTTTCGGTTTGTGTGGGGCGGATATTTTCTTTCTTACCTCAGATTTATATTCATTATGCCGAGATTGTTCTGTTTGCATTATTTGGATTTAAGTTATTATATGATGCTAGTAAAATGCCGAAAGGTGCGGGGGTTAGTGATGAACAAGAAGAAGCGTTAGAAGTAGTAGAAAAAGCCGAAAATCAGTTTCCGAAACGGAAAAGTAAATGGGGGGTTTTATTAGAAGCTTTTGTGTTAACATTTGTGGCAGAATGGGGCGATCGCACCCAAATTGCTACGATTGCATTAGCTACATTTCATAACCCTGTAGGGGTGATTATTGGGGGAATTGTTGGACATACAATTTGTACGGCTATTGCGGTATTAGGTGGGAAATTAATTCAGGGAAAAATTTCAGAACGGACTATTACGGCTATCGGAGGTTTTCTATTCCTTATTTTTAGTGCGGTGGCATTATTTGAAGGGGTGAGAATTACCGCCGCTTGATATTAAGTGTAGTGCGAGCGTCCCCGCTCGCTAAGGAATGAAAAACCAATAAGGTGACTAATTGAGCAATAGTTTACAGTAGATCGAGGTTTCCAGGGTGTAATTGTGCAAGTTATTTATTTTTCATTCCTAACTAATCCAATCAACTATAGCAATCCGCGCCTTCAAGACCAGAGGTTGTAACATTTTATCGTAGGGGTTGGGTCTGGTCAACCATCTTTGCGCCTGGGTTGGGAGACCCAACCCCTACAGGTTTTTATCATAAATCCTACACGGATTGCTATATTAATCAAATTAACAAGAATTAAACTGCTAAAATAAAATAGGATCATCAAGGATCTGGGTGTAGTTAGCCAGCGAGGACGCTGGCACTACAGATGAGATGTTATCCATTACAATTAGATAAATTAACGGTTAATCATCAAACCCTTTATTAATTCTAGTTTTTTGATTAACCCTTCCTGATCTATCCAACCCACATAGCCACCGAATTGAAGTTCATCATCACTATCTAATACATAAACATGATGGACGTTAATAGGATTAACAAATAAATAAATTTTCCCACTTTTATCAGGAAATTTTAAATAAAGATCTCCCTTTGAAATATTATAGTTATTATAATTGCGTTGAATTCCCATCACTTGAGGTATAGGTGTCATCCCCTTAACTTGAGATAAATGGTNAATTACGGTTTTTAAGAAATTTTGAAAAATCACTTTTTGTTGATTCAAAATATTATTAGTAATTAATCGAGCAGTTTCAGGACAATTCCAATAACTACTATGGGCATCACTGGAACCCAAAACCATTGCTAGTTCGGTTTGACCGAGATTTCTAGCTGTTTTTTCAACTAAGTTAACATCCTCTAATAAATACTCATCTTCAAATTTTAGATAACTATTTTCTGCCAGATGTAAACTCGCTTTTAAAGGATAAGCAATTAAGTCCGAAGCATGAATTAAATTGAGCCATCTTAAAGGCTGTTCAGAAGAATAGGAATCAGCAAATTGATTGACTTTTTCGGGACGCACATCTAACATCATGTTAATCAATAAAATGGGCGAACCCATAAGCGTGATACTGCTTAAATTAACCTGATGCTTAAGTTTCACCTCCGTCTGATTTTCCAATTCTCGAATCATAGCTCGAATAGATAAAGCGGGGTCTTTCGCTGAAAATCGATCTGAAAATAAAACATCCCATAGAATCACTGTTCCTAACGAATGGGCAACAATATGAAGTTCAGAATCATTCGGGTTTTGCTTAATAAAATTATAGAGTTGTTGAGCGATTAGTTTACGAATTTCTCGACCCTTATCAGAATTCATATAGGTAAAGAAATCTCCAAGAAATTGAGAAAATAAGCCTTCTCTAAAGGTTCGATATCGAAAAATCTCTTCACTAGCAATTTTAGGATATTTCTTTTTAACGGCTGCTAAATCATCATCAATACTATTCCATATTTTCCCCATATCCGTTAAGGCAGAACCCCAAAAACTAGCATAAAAATGAGGATTTTTTTCTTCCCGGTGACTAAATTCTGTTTTGATCAGTTGTTGTAAATTTGATGAGTAGCAAGCATCTCTGGTGGCGACACCATGAATAAAAAATACAAGCATAATCGAGAATAGGTAAAGTGTTTCAGGGTTGGGTTAGTATTTAATTATAGTATAGNAATTATAAATGATTAAACCAATCATGATCAATTTCAACCACTTCAATCATTTTTGTTTTGAGATTTAATATTTTTTTTTAGACTAAACCATTATTGTCAAGTTGATTCAAAATATTATTAGTAATTAATCTAGCAGTGTGAGGACAATTCCAATAACTATTATGGGCATCACTAGAACTCACAGCCATTGCTAAGTCATTTTGACCTAAACTTCTAGCTATTTTTTCAACCCAGTTAGCATCCTCTAATAAATACTCATCTTCAAATTTTAGATAACTATTTTCAGCCAGATGTAAATTTGCTTTTAAAGGATAAGCCATTAAGTCGGAACCATGAATTAAATTAAGCCATCTTAAAGGCTGTTCAGAAGAATAGGAATGAGCAAATTGCTCGACTTTTTCGGGACGTACATCTAACATCGTATTAATAAATAAAATGGGCGAACCTATGANCGTGATACTGCTCAAATTAACCTGATGTTTAAGTTTNANATCTGTCTGATTTTCCAATTCTCGAATCATAGCTCGAATCGATAAAGCGGGGTCTTTCGCTGAAAATCGATCTGAAAATAAAATATCCCATAGAATTACAGTTCCTAACGAATGGGCAACAATATGAATTTCAGAATCATTGGGGTTTTGCTTAATAAAATTATGGAGTTGTTGAGAGATTATGTTACGAATTTCTTGACCATTATCAGAATTCATATAGGTAAAGAAATCCCCCATAAATTGAGAAAAGAAACCTTCTCTAAACGATCGATATTTCAAAAACTCTTCACTATCACTTTTAGAATATTTCTTTTTAGCGTGTGCTAAATCTTCATCAATCCCATTCCATATTTTCCCCATATCTGTTAAGGCAGAACCCCAAAAACTAGCATAAAAATGAGGATTTTTTTCTCCCCGTTGACTAAATTCTGTTTTGATCAGTTGTTGTAAATTTGATGAGTAGCAAGCATCTCTTGTGGCGACACCATGAATAAAAAATACAAGCATAATCGAGAATAGGTAAATTGTTTTGGGGTTGAGTTAGTATTT
>B570J29625_1000176_pt1 | contig 9395 bp, 14 predicted proteins | sample LakMenEpi26Aug09_FD_29625 | JGI IMG/M metagenome (IMG submission 29625) | reverse complement strand
TGGGGAAGTTTTCAGATAGAATAAAATGGCAAAATGCTCCATGAAAAATATCTCCCGCACCTAAAGTATCAACTGATTGAATCGTGGGAATGGGGATACTACCGTTTCCTGCTTTGAGACTAATATATTGAATCGGTTTTTCTCCTTGGGTAATGGCAATATTAGGAATATTCATAGCTTGAAGATAGGCAAAAACATCTTCAGAGGTTTGACAATCGGGCGGATAAAAATTATTAGAACAAATGGCATAGTCAATATCTGGTAAAATAGTTTCTAAGCCNGNTTTCCAACTTCCGCCATCTAAAATAANAGGAATTTGTTTNATTTTTGCCTGTTGAATTAAACTTTGGCTGATGGGAATTTGATGACCGTCGATTAAAATAATATCAATATTGTCTAAATATTGGGATAAATTTGAGTGGTTTGAGATTTGAGATTTTGTAGCATTAATTGAGATAACGGTGCGCTCTCCGGTGGTATTATTTACCATAATAGATGAAACAGGAGGTGCTTCTAAACGAGTTGAATCTAAGTCTATAATATTAACAGAATATTGTTGTAAATCTTTTCTAATTAGTTGAGTTAGGTCATGGCTTCCTAATCCACCTAATAGTATGGATTGGTTGCCTAAACTATTAAAAGTAACGGCGGCATTAGTCGCTGGCCCTCCGGCTGCAACGGTATAATCAGAAGCAACAATTTTTTGATTTTCCTGGGGATANTGAGTAATGGAATAAATCAAATCGAGTGTAATCAATCCAACAAATAAACCTTTAACCATGGGATTATTTAAACCAAATTCAAATCAAAACTCTAAGAAATTATATGTTTTCTTGTATTTTTAAATAAAGGGCATAACAACTATAAAGTAGTTGTGTCAACTCTCAAGGATATCTGATATTATCCTTGAATAAGTGTATTTTATATCACATTTATATTTCTGTAGAGCCTTAAATTTAAGATGACCAATCAAGCTGGAACCCTTTATATTGTAGGAACTCCCATTGGGAACCTAGAAGATATCACCTTGCGGGCGATAAAAATTTTACAAAGTGTCGATTGGATTGCCGCCGAAGATACCCGTCATACGGGCAAGCTATTACACCATTTTGAGATTAAAACTCCCCAACTCAGTTACCATGAACATAATCAACAACGCCGGATTCCGAGTTTGGTGGAATCTCTGAGTCAGGGACATACAATTGCCTTGGTTACGGATGCGGGAATGCCAGGAATTTCTGACCCCGGATATGAACTAATTAAGGCTTGTATTGAAGCAAATATTGCTGTAATTCCGATTCCGGGAGTTAGTGCTAGTATAACAGCTTTAAGTGCGGCGGGACTTCCCACAGATCGATTTATTTTTGAAGGGTTTTTACCTACCAAAAACAAAGAACGTCAACAGCGTTTAAGCGCTTTACAAACCGAATCTCGCACCCTGATTTTATATGAAGCACCCCATCGTCTTGTGGAAACCTTAGAAGATTTAGCTCTAATTTTAGGCTCAAAACGGTCTATTGTAATTGCACGGGAATTAACAAAAATCCATGAACAATTTTGGCGAGGAACCTTGGAAAATGCAGTACAATACTATCAAGATCACAACCCCAAAGGTGAACTAACATTAGTTATTGCGGGTGTCACCGAAACCCCAACCGTGATCACCGAAGATCAAATTAAGGCCGAACTCCAATGTCTACTCCAACAAGGGATTACCCGTTCTCAAGCCAGTCGCCAACTCGCAGACGCTACCTCCTTACCCCGTCGTCAAATCTATCAAATTGCTTTAACTTTACCCGATGTGGAGGAATAAATATGTTGGTATAATTATCGTTAACTTAAAAAACTTCGTTGTTGGGATGAATGCCCACTTCTGCTATCCTAGATTTATTTTCCTATTGTCTCTAATATGGCTTATATTACCCAACGTCGTCGTTCCGTTAGAAATTCTACTGTTCCTAATCGTTCTTTAAGGCGATCGCCTGTTAGAGTAGGGACTAGAACACCTCATAGATTAGCCAAATTAAACTACCCTCGAATTATATTTTTAATTGCCCTATTACTAACCGTTAATTGGACAGTCGGAGCACTGTCAAAGCTATTATTTCCACCTGCAAAACCGCAACCCCAAACTCAGAATATTACCATTTCTGCCCCAGCGGCGACCGAAACCGATAAAACCGTAGTTTATAATATTAAAACTCCTCCTAATTTAGCCCCCAATCAAGACTTACAAACTATTATTGATGGTGCAGTTGATATTGCCAAAAACCAAGGATTACCCACAGAATCCCTATCTATTACATTAATTGATGTTAGTAAATCTGCTACCCATAACATCGCCGGATATAACAATACTAAACTCAGATTTCCCGCCAGTGTTGCCAAATTATTTTGGATGGTTCAATTTTTTGGCTATGCAGAAAAAGGATATATTCCCAAGGAATCCCCCTTTTATACCGACCTATCCCAGATGTTGCGAATTTCCGATAATGATTCAGCCAGCCGCATTGTTGATGCGATTACCAAAACCGAATCAGGAGAAAAATTAGACAAATCAGAATTAGATAAATGGGTAGAAAAACGCAGTCAAGTTAATCAATTCTTTGAGAAATCCGGTTATACTGGAATTAATTTAACCACTAAAAATTATCCAATTACTGGGATAGGAGAAGAACCCACAGGTCGAGATTTACAATTACGAGAAAATCCCGCCTATTCCAAAGGAAATTTCGTCACCACCGACCAAACAGCCCGATTAATGTATGAAATCTACACAAAACAAGCTATTTCTCCCTTAGCTAGTACCAAAATGGCATATTTATTAACCCGTGATTTAAACCCAAAAGCCTGGAAAAATATTGATTATAACTCCGTTGCTGGATTTTTAGGAGAATCCTTACCTCCCGATATTTACTATGCTTCTAAAGTCGGTTATACCAGTCGTTCTCGTCAAGAAGTCGCCTTTGTTAGAACCTTAAACGATAAAGCAATTTATGTGTTAGCCGTATTTGGAGATGATCCCGCCTATTCAAAAAATGAACAGGTTTTCCCTAAAATTTCCCGCTATATTTTTGATAGTTTAAATCAAACCCCCTTAAAATCCACTTCCGAAAAAATAACTCAATTCAATCAATTATCCTTTCCCATGGTAGGAACGAATAATTAAACCGTAGTAAGCCCTTCAGGGCTTAATCTTATGAAAAAAAATAAAATCATTGATCAAATCTGTCCCCATTGTCAGGGAAAAGGCTATACAGAAATTCGAGATTGTTCCGGGGAAATTCAACGGGAAGAAACCTGTGTTTTTTGTGAAGGAACAGGGAATAGGCAACAGGGAACAGGAAATAAACTGATAACTGATGATGCGGATACTTGATCACTGATTAAGTGGTGTATTCAGCGTTAATTTTTACATAGTCATAACTTAAATCACATCCCCAGGCTTTACCCACACCGGAGCCATTACCGATTTTAACTGAAATTAATACAGTATCTTCTTTGAGATATTCTCCTGTTTTGGCTTGTTTTAAATACTCATTAGCCGCATTCCGATCAAAAGGTAGGGGTTGACCCTGCTGCATTAAAACAAAATCCCCTAATTGGATTTCTAAATCATTCTGATCAAAATGGACTCCCGCCCGGCCAGCAGCCGCCGCAATTCGTCCCCAGTTGGGATCATGACCAAAAATGGCGGACTTCACCAAAGAAGAACCTACAATGGTTTTAGCCACTTTACAAGCCGAGGCTTCATCTTCTGCCCCCGAAACTTGAACTTCAATTAAACAGGTTGCCCCTTCCCCATCCCGGGCGATCGCTTTGGCCAAATATTCACAAACGGCCGTTAACATCCCTTCCAATTTTTCCGCTTCTGGCCCCATAGCCGTAATCGCTGGAGTCCGAGACGCCCCATTTGCCAAAGCAATTAAACAATCATTCGTACTCGTATCGCCATCCACAGTAACTTGATTAAAACTCCGGTTAGCCGCACGACTTAACATTTCTTGCCAGAGGGCAGGAGAAACCACCGCATCGCAGGTGACAAAAGCTAACATAGTTGCCATATTGGGGTGAATCATCCCCGAACCTTTACAAATTCCCCCCACTCTCACGGGACGATCCCCAAACATGGTTTCTAAGGCAATGGTTTTCGGGACTAAATCCGTAGTCATGATCGCCTTAGCCACGGCCGCGTTACCATTCTCTGACAATTCCTCAACTAACTTGGGAATCCCAGCCTTGAGGATATCCATTTTAATCCGTTGACCGATGACTCCAGTAGAAGCCAGTAAAATCGATTCCGGTGCAATATTGAGGACTTGGGCTAGGGCTTGGGCGGAGTCTACTGCATCTGTCCAACCCGCGGCTCCTGTAGCGGCATTCGCCTGTCCTGAATTACATAAAATGGCTTTGGCGCTGGGTTTGGCTTGCAGTTGTTGACGGCAATAATCAACACAGGCGGCTCTAACTTGACTGGTGGTAAATACCCCGGCGGCGATCGCATCTACATCAGAGACAATTAAAGCTAAATCCGGTAATCCCGATGCTTTCAATCCCGCAGTAATTCCCGAAGCCCGATACCCTCTAGGGGCAGTCACCCCACCCTCAATAACTTTCCAATCTGACATGATTTCCCTTTCCGTTTCCAATATTACTGAGAAGGGATTATATCAAGAACACTGACCCGAAACCCGAAACTGAAAGGTGGTGTTTATGTCTTATCCCCGCGATCGCTCTCAAATCTTTTAATTCTTCTGTGTGATTTGCTAAAATTGCCAGTGCTGCTTCTGTTTTCATGCTCCCTAAATTAATATTAATTTGAGTATGGAAGCCCTGAATGGCTTACTACATTTTACCAGATAGATGTTAAATCCGAGATAAATCTGGGTAGAATATTTCCCCGGATAATGTTGTAGGATTTTCCTGAATTTCTACTTCTTGATCAGGACGATAAATTTCAACTTGTTTATTTTTTAGATCAATTAGCCAGCATAATTTCGCCCCATTTTCTTGATATTCTTTCATTTTATTTTGTAAGGGTTTTAAAGCATCACTTCCTGAACGTAATTCCACCAAAAAATACTGATCCTCAGTTAAATCAATCGTTAATTACAGAGGAGTCGATAACTCTAACAATTACCTTTCTTTTTTGATGGCTTGCTGCACACCATATATAGTGTGCCTGCCTAAGTCCCCTAGGATAATATAAATATTCAGAATACTTGTGCCAATTTTAACAGAAAAACTAAAATTTTTTAGTCGATAATGGGAATCGGTGTAAACAATCATGACAAAATAGGGAAAATTTATTTTCCACCTCTTAGGAATATGTACGACAAAATCACTCCACCGACCACAGGCGAGAAAGTTACCTTCAACAATGGCGAACCCATTGTCCCGAATAATCCGATTATTCCGTTCATTCGGGGAGATGGTACAGGGATTGACCTCTGGCCCGCTACCGAGAAAGTTTTAGACGCGGCTATTGCAGCCTCCTACGGAGATCAACGTAAAATTAGTTGGTTTAAAGTCTACGCCGGGGACGAAGCCTGCGAACTCTACGGCACTTATCAATATTTACCGGAAGACACCACCACCGCCATCAGGGAATATGGTGTCGCCATCAAAGGGCCTTTAACTACTCCCATCGGAGGCGGGATTCGGTCTTTAAATGTGGCATTACGACAAATTCATGATCTGTATGCCTGTGTACGTCCGTGTAAATATTACACTGGAACCCCTTCCCCCCACAAAACCCCAGAAAAATTAGATGTGATTATCTATCGGGAAAATACCGAAGATATTTATTTAGGAATTGAATGGCGTCAGGGAACCGAAATTGCGGAAAAATTAATTAATTTTCTGAATACGGAGTTAATTCCGGCGACTCCTGAACATGGGAAAAAACAAATTCGCCTGGATTCGGGAATTGGAATTAAACCCATTAGTAAAACCGGATCTCAACGGTTAGTTCGTCGGGCTATTTATCAAGCATTGCGTCTACCTAAAAATAAACAAATGGTGACGCTGGTGCATAAAGGTAATATTATGAAATATACCGAAGGAGCCTTCCGAGATTGGGGTTATGAACTGGCAACTACGGAATTTCGTAATGAATGTATCACCGAACGGGAATCTTGGATTTTAGGGAATAAAGAAAAAAATCCCGATCTTTCCATTGAAGATAATGCCAAGATGATTGACCCAGGTTATGATTCCCTAACTCCTGAGAAAAAAGCGGAGATTTCTCAAGAAGTGGAAGGAGTTCTTAATACCATTTGGGAAACTCACGGTAATGGGAAATGGAAGGAAAAAATTATGGTCAATGACCGGATTGCCGATAGTATTTTCCAACAGATTCAAACCCGTCCCGATGAGTATTCTATCCTGGCTACGATGAACTTAAACGGGGATTATTTATCCGATGCGGCTGCCGCCATGGTCGGAGGTTTAGGCATGGGCCCAGGGGCAAATATTGGCGATGAATGTGCTATTTTTGAGGCAACCCATGGCACTGCACCCAAACACGCCGGACTGGATCGGGTTAACCCAGGATCTCTGATTCTATCGGGGGTGATGATGTTAGAATATATGGGTTGGCAAGAAGCCGCTGATTTGATTAAAAAAGGGTTAAGTGGAGCGATCGCTAATCAAGAAGTCACTTATGATTTAGCTCGGTTAATGGAACCCCCGGTTGAACCCTTGAAATGTTCAGAATTTGCTGATGCAATTATTAAGCATTTCAATGATTAATTTCGTAGTGAGTCCTTTAGGACTCTGATTAATCCCTTCAGGGCTTACTACTATGTAGTGAGTCCTAAAGGACTCTATCATGTTTGGCATGGGAGTATTCCTACATTACATGGAAATCGTGAAAAAAGCGATCGCTGTTTTGATAAGAATATTAGGGAAAGGTGCGATCGCATCTATTCAACTATCTTTAAACAAAATTATCAAACCTTCTTGTTGAAAATGCTTATCATGGGTTAAAACTTCAGTGATATTGAGTTGCTTCATTGTCACCATAGAAATACAATCTGTTAAACTATATCCTGTATCGAATCGTTTATTAAATAACGCCAAACCTGCCGTGAAAGATTCGTGGCTTTGAGGTACAACCGTTATATTACTATCAGCTATAATTTGGGCAACTAACTGAGAAACTGCTTTTTTTCATCGGGGATGGAAAAGAGGCAAAAAAATTAATCGTTTCTGTTAATATTTCTTCTGTTGTCACCAGTTGAACATTATTGAGAGTCTGACTATAATTTCTAACAGAATGATGCCATGAGTCAGCCACATTAATTAAAGCTACCCAATAAAATGTATCTACAAAAATAGTTTTCATGAGTCTTTATGAAGGTTTTTAGAAAGGTATAAATCATGATGTTCTGCCCCATCTTTAGGTAATTGGCTTAAGACTTCTTCAGGAATATCCTTAATAATATCATCAGCGACTTCCCAAATCGGTTTATAGGGTTTCTCTCTGGGTTGGAATGTTGGCTTGAGAGAACGGATAAAATCTAAGACCTCATCAAGTTGAGAAGCGGGAATTTGTTCTAATTCTTGTATAATTATTTCTTTAGTTTTCATAATATTATTATTGATAACGGTAATATTATTATAGCATAATATCCATTTTATCAGGCGAGATCGCATTTCAACAAATGAACTGAGTTAGAAAAGCAAAGGGATCTTCTCCTGTAGCCAGTTAATATTGGATTGTGATAAAATTAGTTAAATTGTACTAATAAATAATCAAAATATGAAAATTAAAGTAATTGTTTGGCAAGAAGATAATGTTTGGTGTGCGAGTGTTCCGGCGTTACCCGGTTGTCATACTTGGGGTGAGAGTTACGAACATTTAATGNAAATGGTGAAAGAGGCGATCGAAGGTTGGTTAGAAGTTGCTAGTGAACAACAGTAACACCTGAACTGTGTTAGAAAAGCGATCGCCCCTCCAACTTCCCTACAAAAATAATAAAATGTTATAATCTGATCGAACTGTTTTATCAAAAACTTGAAATAATATTTTATCGCTATGAACGTTGAACAAATTGAAAAGGCAATTTTAAATCTTTCTGAACAAGATTTTAGTAAATTACGCAATTGGTTATTAGACTTAGATTATCAACAATGGGATAAACAGTTAGAAAAAGATATCATAAAGGGTAAACTTGATGATATAGCATCTGAAGCACTTGCTGAATTTGAAGCCGGAGATTATCAAGAAATGTAATGCACTATACTAATCGCAAATTTTGGTTATTTTATAATCAGCTACCTGAAGATATAGAACAGATAGCAGATGCTTTTTATGAATTATTAAAAACTAATCCTAATCATCCTTCGTTATATTTTAAGAGAGTTAATAAATATTGGTCAGTAAGAGTAGGTAAAGATTATCGTGCGTTAGGAATTGAAGTCAAAAATGGAATTTTATGGTTTTGGATTGGTACTCATGCTGAATATGATAGATTAATCGGTAAATAAAAGCGATCGCATCTCAACTTCCCCCAAAGCGATCGCACTTCAACACCTGAACTGAGTTAAAAAAGCAAATGGATCTTCTTCTGTGAGTTAATTAATCTCGATAAATATTTTTTCGATGTCCAATTTTAATAATTAGAATCACGAGGCGATCATTTTCAACTCGATAAATCATTCGATAATCACCCACACGCACTCTTAAACGTCCTTCACCATTTTTGAGAGCTTTAACATCTGAAGGATAAGGATTGATTGTCAAGGATTCTAGTTTATTAGCAATGCGCTTTTGGATTTCTTTAGGGAGTTTATAAAATTCTTTTTCTGCTGTCTTTAAAAATTCTATTTTGTACTGAGACACTTGCTAATTAATCCCTAAATTATGTTTAATAATATCCCAAGAAACTCTTTCTTGATTTTCAGGATCATTTTCAGCTTGAATCGCATCCTTTAAATCACTAAAATCTTCTAATTCTTCAGGATCAATTACCGTTAATTTCCCTTGGCTAATTTGTTCTAATAATTCTGTAACAGATAGATCAAACTGTTGAGCAACGGTTTCTATTCCGGTTGCAATTTCTGGGGATATTGTTAATGGATTAATCATCGGCTTTACATTTAGTAATGTTATTGATAATGGTAATATTATTATAGCATAATATCAATTATATCAGGTACGATCGCATTTCAACACCTAAACTGAGTTAGAAAAGCAAAGGAATCTTCTCCTGTAGCCAGTTAATATTGGATTGTGATACAATTAGTTAAATTTTACTAATAAAAAATCAAAATATGAAAATTAAAGTCATTGTTTGGCAAGAAGATAATGTTTGGTGTGCGAGTGTTCCGGCGTTACCCGGTTGTCATACTTGGGGTGAGAGTTACGAACATTTAATGAAAATGGTGAA
>B570J29625_1000170_pt1 | contig 9723 bp, 7 predicted proteins | sample LakMenEpi26Aug09_FD_29625 | JGI IMG/M metagenome (IMG submission 29625) | reverse complement strand
TTTTTTTTGTATTCATACCAAACATATCATATCATAACTTATATCATATTCGTCACCCAATGCTTCTTCAATATTCATGTGTTGACATTAGCATATAATTTCCCTTCTATTGTCCAAGACCAGCGTCTCTCAAGACTCCACAATCATTATTTGTTTTGTGTTGTGTTGTCATATTGTTGCATTAATCATCTCATCATACCAGATGATATTTGCATATTCTTGTATATATGTTGCATTGCATAATATTTATTTTCACATGTTGTTGCATTTGTATCATTATTCTTTACGTGGAAAGATATATATTGTATTGTGTTGTATTGTTTTCAATATGCTAGTTTATACATATTTGTGCTTCCTCGCATTATGTAAAACTTTAGTATACTTATTTTACACTCTGATGTATAAACAACTTCTTTGTTAAGTCACTTCTACCGCAAGCTATTGACTTAGGTTATGCGTATAGTAATGTGTTTGACAATTCAGTTATTTATTTTCATCATCATGTATATAAATATCTTGAATGTATTTCATAACTTGTTTCGACACTTGCAATACTTGCTGTTGATTCATGTACATTCAATTGTATTGTTGTATTTGTTATGTTTGTATTATTTGTTTTTATCTCCAATTGCACCACCATCCTCTTGCATCGATAATCCTCAATGTAATGTTGGTACTACCTTGCATCATTAATGTCTTGTTTTGTTTTTGTTATTCACTGGCTCATGCATCACTTGTTGTGTACTAATGTACCTATCTTAGTACATATGAAGATGCTCCTCCTTTTAATATTTTGTTTTTTCTTCATCTTGTACATTACTACTACCATGCTTGACCTTAGTCAATAAACAATAACATTGGTCACAGCACTCTTGTATTATTATTTATTTTTCTTGATGATGTATCTTCTTCGCTCTCCTTCTTCCTTCTATTTGTTTACTTACCTACTTCTCATCCTCAACTATATCTCTTCGTTGTGTAAGGAAGATGATGATTGCATTGATCATGCATAATAATCATTAACCTCTTGTATATATAATTTTATATATTATTTAATTATTATACCTATGCATATGGTAATATAATTGTTATTCATATTCATGTATGAATGTATAGTTATACTTACTTGTATTATATTTGCTCACTTCCATTCTATTACCTATTCTATCATAACTATCATAGTGTTATAAAATAAATTTATATCATATTATCTTTATTGTTTCTTACCTGATAATGTCTCTTATATGATATATCTTCTTTATTTATCTTCATGCTTCTTCTATATGTCATAATGTTATGTTGATGTCATTATATATTTGTATTGTTGTCTTACCTCTTGTCATTTGTATCTATATATTTATATTTTATCTTATTCTTCTTCTTCTCATCACCTATTCATTAATCATCATTATATGTTTTGAATTATATTATTTATATTTACCTTGTGTATATGAGGTTGCACCTAGGCAACTACATGGCAACTATTGTTGTTGCAACAAAGTAATATATTAATATTTTCTTTGTATGTTTATACCCTTGGTCATGAGAACCGGTCAACTCTGAGTCATTGTACTTGGTTTGCGGCACGTACGTTCATATGCTACCATTGTTATAACAGCACTTGACTACTTCAGTTGAGTGTATTATACACATCAATACATCTCATTTACTCACTTCATACCACTATTTGAATGACATGTGTGCGTACTTACCATATACTGTGGTGTATATTAACACATTTGCAGTGACTCTCTCCTAGTATAATCATTTGTACATGGGTTAGTATATGTGTTACACATCATTTGTTGTTACATACCTGCAATATTCATTCAATTCAGTGTGTTATTCAGTGATTTATACTATATGGTAACCGTATTTCTTGATGGTAACGCTGTTATATAAGTGTATGTACGTATAAACACCCAATAAACGCGCATAAACTTGTATAAACATATGCAGGATATACGTTTGTATTTATCTGAATACATTATATTGTTATTTCCTTGCATATCAGCGTGCTATTTAGTAAATCACATATAATCATACCATATTATGCATACCGGTACTGTCAATNCTGCTACCCCCGGTNTGGCGGAAGTACGCTGGCGCAACGCCTACGCTCTAAAAAAAATTGAACTTTTGAACTTTCGCTATAGTATCAAATTCTTCCACAATGAGATATAACCTACCCTACCCATATTGTTGGATAGTAAACATGCTTTACTTCAACATAAACAGAATTTTTTTCATATACTTATATTATTCATCAATATATGTATATGAACAATAAAGAAACTATATTAAATAAACACCTATATGGATACAGTTAGCTAAAAATCATATAAATTATGAAAATATATTTCTTTACCTTTCATTCGGCATACTAGATGCAGTAATCCGATGTGATCTTGGTATTCAAATTGTTATTTTTCTGTCACCATGTTTTTTTCTTATTTATTTGCGTTTTTCTTGTTTTTTTCTTCTCACTCAAAACGCACTCATTCACCCCATTCACCAAACTCGTGCTACAGCCCACCGATGTCTGTATTTGTGTTTTGCCCATCAACTACATGCATTTGTATGCTGAACCACAAAGGTTTGGGTCTTCTACGCCTACAATTGCGAATGATATTAATTTATTTATTTTGCATTTTTTGGTCAAAATTCACGTACCTTTTTCTGAATTTCATCTGCAATCCTTGTCTGTTTGGACTATAATTTTGCGGGCATGCTAACCCTACTATGCCTCAACTTCCCACCTTGTTTTACGTCCATCTGACTCGATTTGCAAAAGTTATTCAATATTTTCATTTCAACTGATATGTGTGTACCTGTATCAAATTCCCGTTGTTATTGCTTTCCAACTACGACTCTCTATACCAATCCCTATTGATTTTCCATGCACCCACATCCAATACTTGAGTTCTGGCAGGATATTGGGTCCATGCAAAGTGAATTGGCAAACTCACCCTCTCACCGATTGAATTTCTACCCTCACTTAAACGTGTACCGGCCAAAATTCAGCATGCACGTACTACATCTCCAATCACTATGTCTTTCATTTTCCCATACGTTCCCATGTTTGGTTCACTTGCCCAATTTTTTACGAGCCATACAGAACTCTTCTTTCATTACTTCTCTTCACTTTTCCTCATTCTTACATATATTCGTGACCTAATTGCACCTTCAACTTCATGTCACTATTCCTCACTATCTACACCTCGGATTGACCTCGGTCCAGTGGCGATTCACTGAGTCACATCCTGAGCAGTCCAATGAACCACTAAGCTCCTCCAACTGACATCTACATCATGAGTATCATCTCTCCAAATTGACTTGTCCATTTCATTTATTTCATTCTTCCTATACCTATTTATTTGAATTAATCTCAACTTTCCTGTACTCATATTCTAATACTTACCTAATACCATGCTCCCCTACACATTAGCTCACTACTATTCTATCCTAGGCCCCATTTGACCGCATTTGGAATGTTTTTCACCCGAAAAATTGAATTTTGAAGGTAAAAAGATGACCAAATGGGCTGAATTATTTCTCTCTAATCCTTATTCCGCTGACCAAATCAGCATAATTCCCCATGAATATCCATTGCGTACTTGTGTTTGAATAACCTATGGATACCAACGACTACCATCTACCACCCCGGACACCTCCCCGAAACCGTTTCATCCATATACCTCATTTTTTCATGTATAACTACAGTATAGCTATCCCAATAACTAATCCATTTACATTGTTATGCATTTGCTCATGCATATACATGTATGTGCTACATACTTGTCCACTATAACCGTCCATAATACTTCCATCTTCATGTACTAATTGTTGTTTTAGTGTGTTTTTTCATGTTTTTTGACATGCTCGTAGTTTCTTAATAACTCTTGATGCTGTGATCTGTTTGTCATTCTGATCGTTTACACATGCATATCAGACCTATAGCTACCCTACAATACACTAGTTTCACAACTACTACATGAATTGCCATTGCTATTATTTCCCAAACTTTACCTTCCCTTATGCTTATCCTGAAGTGTTTTTACGTGTTTTTACCTTACTTATACCACTTTATTCACTTTGTATAATTTCTAATGTACATGGCATACATTGTACATGTGGTATATACATGCTATATCAATCCTAACCCCATCTGACAACTCCTCTCCTCTCTCAAATTACTTCCCAAACCGGTCCAAATTACCCATCTTAACCATGTTTGTACCCCATTTTCAATCAACTATTACTCCATAACCATCATTCTAGTTGTCTAATACCATGTTACTACCTTCTTACCTACTCCATGGTATCACACTCTGCATAGGCTACACCACTCTCCGACCCCGGAAAGAGGCCCGGATAAGAACACAAACTCTCTCCCACACTTACTCTATTTTTAGTTGCTATATCTATATATTAATTAATAACAAAAACCACTCCTGTATTGCTTTATTTTGTTTCTAATATACTTCTACATATACTGCATACATTCTATTAATTTATTACAATATAATTCTTATGTTTATTGTATCATATTATGCCATTTTCATGCATTTTTCTATGTTATATACCATAAAGTCTCCTCTGTACCATCACCTTCTTTTCTATTTTTTCCTCAAATATCCCTATTTGTAGTGTCAATATATTCATTTTGTTGAGTAAATGGAAGGTGTGTGGGACCATATAGGCCCAATAATAGTATCTCTCTCCATATATCAACTATATGCATTATTACTTACAAAGTTTTGTATATATCTATATGATGACTCATTCGAATTTTCTTTTGTTTTATATTATATTTCATTTTGAACTATGGTTTTATATGTATTGTATTATCCTACCACTTATTTGACCCAACTTACTTGCATATTTCTTTCAAGAGTTATGTCTATTTTGTATGCAAATACAAGTATATTTACAATTTTGCAATAATAAAACTTTTGTATTTCATGTTGTTTTAAAGTTTAGTCAATGTCTACATGTTTTAATGTATTTCAACTTTACTATATGTCAACTAGTGTGTGGTACTTTTACATTTATATATATTTCTTGATTTATTATATCATGATTTTATTATCATTATTTTTTTTTCTGCTTTTTCACATTTCTTCTATATTCATTATATATTCTATATTCATTCATATTGATTTGCATTTATTTTATATATTTATGTCCCCTGTATATGTATATATTTCTTTGTTGTGTGAAAAGGGTAGTGTTGCGCCGTGCGCATAGTTTATGTTTATATTTAGTGCTTATTCCTTATTTATAGTCTTATGTGTTTATTTATGTTTACCAATGTACGTAAACGGTACGTGGCGGTTTCACCACAAACTGTTGACGTTCATGGTTACCTTTCCTTTTTTAACTTTTAATTCCAACTCTCTAGTAACTGCGTTTACTGTTGGTTTCTCTTATTCCGTTTAGTGAGACATCACTTGGTTAGATATCAAGTGATATCTCGAGAACAGGATTACGACCCACGGGTCTAACTCCACCTACTAGGCTTTTGCCACCTTCTTCCCCTACAGTGTTTTACCTACCCTACATAGCAGTTAAGTCTCTTGTTGAACCTTTTCAACCTCTGGCTCTGCATCAGTAAATATTTACTGTGTTTAAAGCATTAGCTCAGTTTGTTGATTGCTTTGTTCACCAGTATTTGTTTGTTCTAGTAACTTGATTTGCTTTTCTTTGACTTGATTTGCTTTTCTTTGTGTACTCGGATCCTATGAATTCATATATGAAAACCGTCTCCTCTACTCACAATTATTCTCCAGATACTTTATCCAAGCGGATAGTTCTGAATTGTGTTGATTTTTATTCTTGCTTTTACTTCTATACCAAATGTATGAAATATTTGAGTGTTTACAATGAGTATCCTCTTGTATCCATTAGTTATGATGCTGCTTTAACATTATTTCAGCATTTTCCTAATGCATATTATCTCACTTCGAGTGAGAATACTACTTGTGATACTGTATTTTTGTTGCGTGATATTCGGAAGATGTTTCACTGCTCATCCTTGAATGAGTTACAACTTCCTCCAATGATGACTCTCAAGGAACCTCCTTGCACATCATTCTTCACTACAAACAATAAGAAATACTTTTATCATGCTTTGCAAAATCATTTTGATGACTTTGTCATGATGATTAAATTTCAAAGCTATGAAAACTCATATAGTGGTTTTCTAACCAAATATTTTATTCCACTCTTAACCCAAACTATTCCTTCATCTTATTTTTCTTTGTATGAGTTTCTTATGTCTCAATGTTTGCCTTATTCTCATTTCTTTGAGAATTTTGTGACTTGCTTTAGCGAAAAGCTTGTTGAGATAATATCTTCATGTGAATGTAATCCCACTTCTACATTCCAAAATTTTTATGACTCATTTATTGAACTTAAGACCACTCTATCCCAAGTTAACTCTAGCTTTATTCATCCTTCAACTGATTGTTTGGATTCACCTAGCATTCATGGAAAACTTTTTCTTGATGATGAGGTTATCTCAAATGAATCACCTGATTCAACACCTCTTACTCCAATAGTCTCTACTATTAGTGTAGTTCCACTCTCAAATTTCAACCTTACAGATTTCTCTTCTGGTTGTATTTGTGTACCATCTATTGCTTTGAGTATTTCCTGCTCTGATATGTCTTGTGATTTTTACTTTGCATATTATGACCTTATGTATTCCGATATTTGTGTTATTACATCTTGTTATACTTCATGTTCCTTGCATGTGTATGCTTGCCTGTTTAATACTTGTATGGAATATCTTCCATATATTCCTTCTTCCTTCCATGCAAATAGCGATTTCATTTACTGCTTATGCATTTTACCCAGCAAGAAATTCTTCTTCTACATCCTTCAATGTTTTGTCGATCTCTTAGTAACATCTTTGCGTGTTTACTCTGACTCTGCATTGTTTGATTTTGAACATATTCTTCACTCTTTACGATTTGATATACAGTTGTATAACTTAGAGTTTGTGAAGGACTTGTCATCTTGTTTCATATATTGCTACTTATTTAGATCCCTTTGCTTTGTATCTAAATACAATATTATGAATATTATCACTTGCTTTATTCGAACACCTTGTATTATGTTGTACAGCGACACACCTGATACTTCTCCTATCTTATCATGTCTTCGTTATAGTTCATGATAGGTGAACACCTTTGTTTATATTTGTATATATATTTTATACTTGCATTTCATCTTGTATGTTGCAATGTATTCTTGTCTATCACTTTGTGTATTCATTCATCACATTGTTGATATATTTTTGTTTCGATGTATTTGCTCTTCCATTGCGTTCCTGTATTGTCACCATGTTGCGTTTGCTTTCTGTCATTGCTTTTATACTTGTGTATGTATCATGTATTTATGCCTTGTCAATTGCTTATGTCACACAATTTTAACCTGTATTTCCTTGTTATTATTATTATTTTTTTGTTTTCCGTATCGCAATGTATCAGTCACTTATGCATTGTTGATTTCTTATTGTGTTGCATTTGTATTGTTTTGGTATTTGCAATCTGCTTCATGCTTTGCAATGAATATTGTATTGTGTTTGTTTTGTTGCATCATGTTGATCAAACATTATCACATGATTGAGTTCTATTGTATTGTTTTTTTTTGTATTCATACCAAACATATCATATCATAACTTATATCATATTCGTCACCCAATGCTTCTTCAATATTCATGTGTTGACATTAGCATATAATTTCCCTTCTATTGTCCAAGACCAGCGTCTCTCAAGACTCCACAATCATTATTTGTTTTGTGTTGTGTTGTCATATTGTTGCATTAATCATCTCATCATACCAGATGATATTTGCATATTCTTGTATATATGTTGCATTGCATAATATTTATTTTCACATGTTGTTGCATTTGTATCATTATTCTTTACGTGGAAAGATATATATTGTATTGTGTTGTATTGTTTTCAATATGCTAGTTTATACATATTTGTGCTTCCTCGCATTATGTAAAACTTTAGTATACTTATTTTACACTCTGATGTATAAACAACTTCTTTGTTAAGTCACTTCTACCGCAAGCTATTGACTTAGGTTATGCGTATAGTAATGTGTTTGACAATTCAGTTATTTATTTTCATCATCATGTATATAAATATCTTGAATGTATTTCATAACTTGTTTCGACACTTGCAATACTTGCTGTTGATTCATGTACATTCAATTGTATTGTTGTATTTGTTATGTTTGTATTATTTGTTTTTATCTCCAATTGCACCACCATCCTCTTGCATCGATAATCCTCAATGTAATGTTGGTACTACCTTGCATCATTAATGTCTTGTTTTGTTTTTGTTATTCACTGGCTCATGCATCACTTGTTGTGTACTAATGTACCTATCTTAGTACATATGAAGATGCTCCTCCTTTTAATATTTTGTTTTTTCTTCATCTTGTACATTACTACTACCATGCTTGACCTTAGTCAATAAACAATAACATTGGTCACAGCACTCTTGTATTATTATTTATTTTTCTTGATGATGTATCTTCTTCGCTCTCCTTCTTCCTTCTATTTGTTTACTTACCTACTTCTCATCCTCAACTATATCTCTTCGTTGTGTAAGGAAGATGATGATTGCATTGATCATGCATAATAATCATTAACCTCTTGTATATATAATTTTATATATTATTTAATTATTATACCTATGCATATGGTAATATAATTGTTATTCATATTCATGTATGAATGTATAGTTATACTTACTTGTATTATATTTGCTCACTTCCATTCTATTACCTATTCTATCATAACTATCATAGTGTTATAAAATAAATTTATATCATATTATCTTTATTGTTTCTTACCTGATAATGTCTCTTATATGATATATCTTCTTTATTTATCTTCATGCTTCTTCTATATGTCATAATGTTATGTTGATGTCATTATATATTTGTATTGTTGTCTTACCTCTTGTCATTTGTATCTATATATTTATATTTTATCTTATTCTTCTTCTTCTCATCACCTATTCATTAATCATCATTATATGTTTTGAATTATATTATTTATATTTACCTTGTGTATATGAGGTTGCACCTAGGCAACTACATGGCAACTATTGTTGTTGCAACAAAGTAATATATTAATATTTTCTTTGTATGTTTATACCCTTGGTCATGAGAACCGGTCAACTCTGAGTCATTGTACTTGGTTTGCGGCACGTACGTTCATATGCTACCATTGTTATAACAGCACTTGACTACTTCAGTTGAGTGTATTATACACATCAATACATCTCATTTACTCACTTCATACCACTATTTGAATGACATGTGTGCGTACTTACCATATACTGTGGTGTATATTAACACATTTGCAGTGACTCTCTCCTAGTATAATCATTTGTACATGGGTTAGTATATGTGTTACACATCATTTGTTGTTACATACCTGCAATATTCATTCAATTCAGTGTGTTATTCAGTGATTTATACTATATGGTAACCGTATTTCTTGATGGTAACGCTGTTATATAAGTGTATGTACGTATAAACACCCAATAAACGCGCATAAACTTGTATAAACATATGCAGGATATACGTTTGTATTTATCTGAATACATTATATTGTTATTTCCTTGCATATCAGCGTGCTATTTAGTAAATCACATATAATCATACCATATTATGCATACCGGTACTGTCAAT
>B570J29625_1000167_pt1 | contig 9846 bp, 9 predicted proteins | sample LakMenEpi26Aug09_FD_29625 | JGI IMG/M metagenome (IMG submission 29625) | reverse complement strand
AGCATAAGCCTGGGAACGAGGATCAATAAATGCGATCGCTCATAGGATTAGTATTTTAGGGTAGAATCTTGAAACGATAAAAAAATCTTAAATACTGTTTATGATTTTTTTATCCAATCCCTAATTCATTAATAGCAAACATAACACCAAAATTACGATCGCTGAGAAGAATTTTTTTAATATCATGCAGAGACTCGACTAAATCCTCACGCAAACGAGGCTTATTTTGTTCAACTCCATTAGTATAATCCCAATAATCCCATGCAATCAAACCAACAGCGACTGCTGGCTCGATCATACTCGCTACTTTACTAGCAATAAAGCCAGCAGCAACTTTACTACCTGCTGAAGCGGCAAGTGTAGCTAGAATTTTAGTCCCACCATAAGCACCGAACAGTTTTACGGGCAATGCTTCACCGCCTTGTTCATTGTCTAATCTTATCTTGATCGTATCTAAATGCTGATTCCAGTCTGTTTGAGAAATACTATTATATGTTTTAGGAACATTTTCTAGTGCCTCAGATAGTTTTTTAAGATATAATTCAGTCGTATCAATAACTATTCCCTGAAATTTTTCATTCGCCTTGTTTGGATCAACTACTAGACGAGCAAATTGTCGGTTAATATTATCATGGATGCGCTTTTCAATTCTGTCGTTAACTATAGACTGATTACCTTGAGTAATTACTATTTCACCTAAATATTGAAAGAAAACTTCAGCCTCTTGTTTTTTCTGATTAAAATAACTAAAATACCAATTTAAAAAATCATTATCTATTTTTAAAATTAATTCTTGTTCCCAGTTATCTAATTCTTGTTTTGCATATTCTTTAGCTTCTTCATAGGCTTGATCATGAGCTTTTTTAATGACTTTCTGGTTGTCCCAAAAAGAAACCATATTTTGTGTAATTTCAAGTGACGGAGGAGAATTTAATTCAGCCGCCAATGCTTGACTCATAATAAAGCGTCCCACTAATGGAAGTAATACCAATAAAATCACCAGAGTCCAAATGATTATAGTAACTGTTTTAAAAACTGTAGATAGGGTAGATTGTTTTTTTGAATCAACTAAAACAAAATCTTGAGTGCCAAAAAAATCACTTAATTTTTTATCGAGTTTTTTAACGATGACCTGCCTTCCTGAAGGGAACTCATTGGGAAGATAAATTAGATTATTATTTTCGTCTAAAAATATCTGAGTTAAAGTCTTCCCTTCGGGATGATCTTGACGAATAATAGCTGTTTGTTTAGCATTAACATTTTTGGGGCGATCGCTTTTAAAATAACTGATCACCTGATCAAAGCTGATCTCATCTAATACTTCAGGATTTCCTTCTGGTAACAATGACTTATTAAACTCACCCACTATCCGTTGAATATCCTCATCAGTGATTTTACCTTTTCTATTAGAGGTTTTGTTCGCCAACCAATTAAGCAATGCCATAATTTTTCTTTGTTATTTGATAATCAACTTTTTTAAATTGAATTCTTCACCGATCTCATTCTATAAGGTATATTTATATCTAACAACTAAAAATAGTACATTTAGCGCCCAATTTTTCCAACCATCCCGAACCAATTTAGTAGGATTCAGTACAATTCGGTTGACAAAGTAGGATTCGGTAGGATACATTACAAACAATATATATCTGTGTCTACTTATGAAGAATGTTGAGGATGTGTTAGAGTGGGCCGATAACATGATTTTTGATAAAACTGGAGAAAATCTCACACCGATACAGGAAGCAATATTAACAGGTGTTTGGGACAGAAAAAAATATCCTCAAATCGCTAAAGATTATAACTGTAGTGAATCTCACATTAAAAAAGAAGCAGCTAAGTTATGGGAAAAGCTGGGTGAAGATTTAGGACAAGACCTGAAGAAGTCTAATTTTCGTTATAAATTAGAGAAAAAAAATAAGGTTTCTCAAGATTCCCAATTAGGTTACTGTTTATTACAAGTTGATAATATTAATATTGGTGGTCAATTCATACAAACTATACAAAATCAAAAACCGCGATCACAATCTCCCCCAGAAACATCCCAAACCCAAAATCAATCAACAATCATAAACTTAACAGACGCACCGGAATTAACAACCTTTTACGATCGCACTTTAGAATTAACAACCCTCAAACAATGGATATTAGAANACCATACTCGCTTAATTACCATTTATGGATTAAGTGGAATTGGAAAAAGTGCGATCGCCCTTAAACTNATCGAAGAAATAAATACGCAATTCGATTATATTATCTGGAAAAGTCTTAATAATATTCCTACCCTTTCAACACTACAAACCGAACTTAAACAATTCTTTTCTCAATCTCAACAAACCCCCTTATCTACAGTTATTGATTATTTTCGTAACTCTCGCTGTTTAGTCATTCTTGATGACCTACAGGATATTTTTAAAACAGGTGAATTAGCAGGTCAATATTTACCTGAATATGAAGATTATAGTAAATTTTTTAAACAAATTGCCACATCGAATCATCAAAGTTGTTTAATTCTCCTCAGTTGGACAAAACCCATAGAAATCGCCAATTTAGAAGCAGAAAATAGACCTCTACAGACATTAAACCTAAAAGGATTAGGAGAAGAAGCAACAGAAATATTCAGGGAAAAAGGATTAATTGATCAGGAAAATTGGTTAAAATTAATTACAATGTATCAAGGTCATCCGTCCTGGTTAAAGATCATCGCTTCAACAATTATCGAACTTTTTAATGGTAGTGTTTCCATGTTTTTATCCGATCAAAATGATATCTATTTGGGGGACTTAGAACCCAATTTAGAATCTCACCTAGAGCGTTTATCAGAATCAGAGAAAACGGTAATTCATTGGTTAGCGAATCAAGATCAACCTGTGAATATTTCCCAAAAACCTGCTAATATTGAATTGTCTAAACCTCAATTCTGGCAAGTGATACAATCATTAATTCGACATAATTTAATTGAAAAAGTCGAAGCAGAAGGGCGATCGCTATTTCTATTAAATCCAATTTTTCAACACTATATTAAACAGAAGATTAAGGGTTAGGATTGCTATAGTTCTTAATCTTCTCAGAATTAATCGCTATCATTCTCCGACAATCACTCAAAGAATGATAGCTGAAAATATCAATGATCTTTAGCTTTTTTGTACCTAATTTTTGGTGAATGAAACAGTCATAATGAGAGACTTTCAAGCTGAATTTCAGTCTTCATTTTTTAGTGTCTTTGTGGTTTATTAAATCACAGAAAATTGTTTTAATTCCCCAGGAATAACCGCCCCTTTTTCCGTAATAATAGCGGTAATTAATTCCGCCGGAGTCACATCAAAAGCCGGATTAAAAAATTCCACTCCTTCGGGACAAATTCGAGTAGTTCCCACCTGATAAAGTTCCGTAGGATCTCGTTCTTCAATCGGAATTTCATCCCCGGTTGCTAATTTAAAATCCACCGTTGATAAGGGTGCAGCCACGAAGAAAGGAACCTTGTGAGCTTTAGCCACAATTGCTAAACTATAGGTTCCAATTTTATTCGCCGCATCGCCATTAGCTGTAATTCGATCTGCTCCAACAATTACCGCATGAATTAACCCCTGTTTCATACAATGGGCTGCCATATTATCGGAAATTAATGTTACTGGAATTTGATCTTGTACGCACTCCCAAGTGGTTAATTTAGCTCCTTGTAACCGGGGGCGAGTTTCGTCGGCATAAACTCGATTTAACCGTCCTGAATTCCAAGCGGAACGAATAACTCCCAAGGCGGTTCCATAACCTCCGGTTGCTAAGGAACCTGTGTTACAATGGGTGAGAATATTCAGTTTTTCGGGTATTTTAGGTAATACAATTAACCCCGCTTCTCCGATGGCAAAACAGGTTTTAATATCGTCTTCCCGAATCGTATTGGCTTTGTGTAATAGGGCGGTTTTAATCTCCTCAATTGTGCCGGGGGTTTCGGTTGCTGTTTGCAACATTTGATCAATCGCCCAAAACAAATTAACCGCCGTGGGACGGGTTGCCCGCAGGACTTGGGCAATGGGTTCTAGTTGGTTCAAAAATTCCTGACGGTCTGAAGTTTGAATCTCCCTCGCCCCCAAATATAAGCCATAGGCTGCGGCAATTCCAATGGCGGGAGCGCCCCGAACAATCATGGTTTTAATGGCTTCTGCCATTTGTTGATAGGTGGTAATTTCTATGCGGGTATATTCATCGGGGAGACGGGTTTGGTCGATGAGGGAAGCGCGATCACTTTCCCAAATAATCGGATAAACTTGAGTTAAAGTTGAGGTCATTTTTAGAGTTAAAATTGATAGTAGAATATTGTTGCCAGTTATTCAATTATAAGTCTAAGAAGTCTCCCATCCTCTAGCTCATAACCAGTATCGGTATCTTGAGCATAATTGAGAAACTCCTGCAAGGACATGATTTTTTCAGTCGTTGCATGGGTCATAGTTGCTTGTCCTCCCATCAACCTATCGGGTGATCCTCATCTATTATAATAATCCTAGACAAAATTAGGTTAAATTGAATTTAAGTTTTAATCTTGTCCAAATCCCACTAATTTTATAGCACAAATACTTGAACCCAGCTTTATATAATCGTTTAAAATCATAGTCAAATAAAATAGCCATCATATCTTCTAAAGATAAATCCTTGAGATAATAAACTCCTTTATCAATAGACTGGTCACTATATTGTAAATATTTACTCAAACCCATTTGTTCTGACCAGTTCCAAGTTTGAGTATAGGTTTGTTTAATTTCTTGACGATATTCGGCAAAATTAGTTATTTTTCCCGATAGATAATCCTGAATATATCCCGCCGCAATATTAGCATTTTCCATTCCGTGACGAATACCCTCCCCACCCAACATATTAACCATAGAAACTGCGTCTCCAATGGCAATAATATTATCCTGATAATAAATATCTTCTAACCCACTAGAATATTTTAACATTCCCCCATGATGGTTAATAATTTTACAGGGAATTTCTGTTAAATAATCCGTTAGTAATAATTCCAGATATGAACGTAAAGTCTGAGTTTGATTTACCCATTCATGAGAACGATTTAATTGGGCAGAACCGACTTTTAAGCGATTATTTCCCATCGGAAAAATCCAAGAATAGCCCCTGGGCATCCAACGATGACCCAAAAAGAAAATTAAATCTTGAGAATATTTTTGATAATCATTTTCTGAAAGTTCAATTAAATATTCAATTCCTGTCCCGGTTAAATAATTAGGTTGGGGTGCTTTTTTAGCATACATAACAGCCCGAGTCGGCCCAGTCCCATCGACTAAAACTTGAGTTTCTACTGAAATAATTTTCCCGGTAGACCGTTGTTTTAATTCAACAATTGTATTTTGATTCTCTTGAAAATGCTTAATATAGCGATATCCCATCCATACCTCACCGCCCTGGTTAGTAACTTCTGTAGCTAAAAATCCCCGTAATTTGGCAAAATCAAAAACAGCCCCCAAAGGTGTTGGAGACTGCCATTTTTGATTAACATTTGTGGTAATAATCACTAGATTTTGCCAAAAACTTCCAACAACAGTTTCAGGTAAATTAAATTTTTCCAAGGTTTCTAAAGGTGTGGCGGCACTGGAAAAATCATTTTTAGAGAAAGTTTCATGTTGTTCAACTAATAACACTTGCTGACCCGCTTGGGTAAGTTTTCTTGCACATTGACCTCCGGCTGGCCCCGCACCAATAATCACAACATCAAAACGTTTCATCGGAATAAAATCTCAAGTTTAAAGAGCTATTATAGTTTAACAAATTACTGTTAATTTGATCTGATGATTTTGGATAGATGCCCAGAGGTCAATATTTTGCGCGGTTTAATTTTTAGAATTGATTTCTCCTTTTAATTCAGGACTTTTTGAGGAGGTTATACTCGATGAAGATTGCAGAATTATTGGGTTGAAAGCAGGAACTTGACAGGTGACTGTATTGGTTTTAGGTAAACAAGCAATGGGTTGAGTCAAAACCGAAGGAATAGAAACAAATTCACCTTTTAAAACAAAGTCATCGGCATTCAAGACAACGCCTAAAATTTCTTGGGTAGATTTGATTTTAATAACTGCATCATCAGTCCGTCCATCCCCATCAAAATCAATTAATTTCGTATAGTCTAAATCTATTTCATTGATGCCATCGGTTAAGCCAATTTTATCACCATCATTGAACCAATCAAAATTAGAAATCACAGGAGCATGAAACATATTATGGCTGGCATCTTGGGTTTTAAGGACAAATATATCAGTATTGCCGTTACTACTGGGGGTTTGGGCATTTCCCGACATCGGCATGAACAAACTAATCATAAAAGGAACAATTGTGGCAATTAAACAGCTACGAACTTGATTGGAAATCATACATTTTCCTAATGCTTTGATTTCACTCTACCTGGGGATTGAATAGCTTTAGTGGTTAGTGAGTGCTACTATTCTAAGTTCTACAAGGTTGATAGAAAATTGGGGGGTCTATTCCAAGAGAAAACCCTGATTAAATCAAGCAAAATCAGGGTTTTAGAGGTTGTGTCTGTTGGTGAGAAAATAGACAGTTAGAAAATTGGAAAGTTTGCCTTTACACTCTTTAATATCCAGGGGAACCCGGATTATCCCAAACCCCTAATTTTAAGGATTGGATTTCCCAGTTGTTTTTTGCCTCTTATTTCAACACGGTTTTAGACACAATTCGGGTTTTCTTCTTATCACTTTCGGATAATTCTTCTCCCGATTGTAAGCGAGTAGCGCTGGTTTGTAACACCGTTGCTGCGTTTTTATCCCCCATTTGTAAAGCAGTTTTAGCCGCAGTTTGTAACATAGTTGCTGCCCCCGCCCGGTCGCCTTGTTGCAGTTTGGTTTCGGCAATTTGAGTTTGACGATATTTGGCTAAGGTTAAAATTTGTTGNTGCACAAACCCATCCATTTTNGGTTGATAATCACTGACAAAATTACCTTCCACCATCACCAAATCAGAATATAAATTTTTTAAATCTAAGGAAGGATCATCATAGCGGACTTGAACATGGGCGATCGCTTGTTTTCCGGGGGGAAATTTGTCAAAATATAAATTGGCTAAGACCACCCGATCCATATCTTTCATCACATCCCCTAAACGGACAATCCATTTATCTCCTTCTTTTTGGATTGGTAATTCAATCGTATCGGGGGCAACTTGGGCGATGGGTTTGAGTTCGGCTAACCGAACATTAGGCATTAAATCCAATAATAAATAGGAATTAGTTAAGCCCACCGACTGCATTTTATTGAACAAACGGCTGAATTGATCCAACGCTTGTTCNGGATGTTCAATATAGGCTAAAGTTCCCCCGGCAGCATCGGCAATTTTTTCTAAAACATCGGAGTTCCAATCTTCACCAAACCCCAAAGTATTAATAGTTAAGTTATAACTAGCGGCGAGTTTGGCTAATTTTAAACAGCGATCATTGTCTCCATGTTCGTTTTCACCATCGGTTAATAAAAACCCTTGAGAAATTCGTTCCTGTTTGCCCTTTCCTAATTCCTCAATTCCTAATTTTAGCCCTTCATCAATGGCCGTCCCCCCGGAGGTTTTTAAAGCGTTGATTTTCCGTTTAATATTTTCCAAATCCGTAATATCTTGATTCGGAATTAAAACTTTAGCGCGATGATCAAAGGTTATAATAGAAATGCGATCGCCAGGTTTTAATCGATCCACTAACTCAATTGCCGCCTGTTTCACGGTTTCTAGGGGTTTTCCACTCATAGAACCGCTATGATCTAAAATTAGGCACAAATTCAAAGGGACATCGGCATCACTTTGAGAGGGAAAAGCCGAAATGGAGATCGCCAACTGACGTTGACTGTTGCCAACGGACAGATCAAAGTTGGGATCACTAAGAATTGCTTGTAAACTGAGTTTCATTATGATTACCTGAAGTTGCGCTACTATTTTTATAAGTTTAAGGTTGAGAATTCCTGATGAGAGAACCCATTCAAGCTGTGCAATCGGCATATTCTTACACCGATAGCCCGATTCGGACTCCCCCGCCAGATTTGGAATCCCTTCTGTTGAAGGAAAGGATTGTCTATCTGGGACTTCCCCTGTATTCGTCCGATGACATCAAACGCCAAGTGGGGATTGATGTTACTGAACTGATTATCGCTCAACTGCTTTACTTACAGTTCGACGATCCTGATAAACCTATCTATTTCTACATCAACTCCACGGGAACTTCCTGGTATGGAGGGGATGCAATTGGGTTTGAGACTGAAGCTTTTGCCATTTGCGATACTTTGGGCTATATTAAGCCTCCGGTTCATACTATTTGTATCGGTCAAGCCATGGGAACCGCAGCCATGATTTTAGCCGCGGGGACTAAAGGTTTCCGGGCGAGTTTACCGAATGCAACCATTGTTTTAAATCAAACCAAAAGTGGGGCAAGAGGTCAAGCAACGGATATCCAAATTCGAGCAAAAGAAGTTCTCGATAATAAGAGAACTATGTTAGAAATTTTAGCAAAAAATACCGGACAATCGGTAGAAAAAATTTCTAAAGATACCGATCGGATGTTCTATTTAACGCCAGAAGCAGCCAAGGAATATGGCTTAATTGATAAGGTGTTAAAAAGTCGAAAAGAACTTCCCGCATTGGTGGCAACGGTTTAAAATTAATTGAAGTTAAAAAGGTAAAAGCTATGCCGATTGGAGTTCCAAGTGTCCCTTATCGTCTTCCAGGTAGTCAATACGAAAGATGGATTGATATTTATACCCGTTTAGGTGTAGAACGCATTTTATTTTTGGGTCAAGAAGTCACCGATAGTTTAGCCAATCGGATTGTGGCACAAATGCTATATTTGGATGCGGAAGATTCTAATAAGCCAATTTATTTGTATATCAATTCTCCGGGGGGATCGGTAACAGCAGGTATGGCAATTTACGATACCATGCAATATATTAAAGCCGATGTGGTGACGATTTGTGTGGGTTTAGCGGCTTCCATGGGAGCTTTTCTATTAGCCGCAGGAACCCCCGGAAAACGGTTAGCTTTACCCCATGCCAGAATTATGATTCACCAACCATTAGGCGGGGCAAGGGGTCAGGCAACGGATATCGAAATTGAAGCCAGAGAAATTTTGAGAATCCGCAGTTTATTGAATGACATTTTAGTCACTCGTACCGGGCAAACTTTGGAGAAAATTCAGAAAGATACGGATCGGGATTATTTCTTATCTGCCCAGGAAGCCAAGGATTATGGTTTAATTGACCAAGTGATTGAAGAACGGGCGACCGTGGCTTTAACCGCAGGTTAAGGGTTAACAATTCACTATAATATTGGATGGGTTTTTCCCATCCATTTATCCTCTATTTGCTTTTCTATTTGTGAAATTTACTTCCCATATTATTAACTTAAGTCACTGATACAATTAGTGATGGATACAACAGACTATTACCGACAATTAGGGTTAAGATTAGGGGCGAGTTTAGAGGCGGTGAAAACCTCTTATCGGCAGCTTGCCAGACAATATCATCCTGACGTCAATCCTGGAAATGAAGTCGCTAGAGATAAGTTTATGGCGATTACAGAAGCCTATAAATTTTTATTGACTATTGCTAAACCGGAAGCGGAATTAGAACCCGTTACGGCTTCAAAAAAAACCGTTACATCGNGATCTAAAGTTCCCCAATATCAACCTACAAAAGTTAAAATTACGCCCAAAAGTCCGCCGATTCAATTTAATCCTGAATTAACGAAAGAAGAACAAAAAATTAAGGAAAATTCCTATTTAGAGTTACAACAACTGTTAAAATATAAGCGTTTTCCCAGGGCGATCGCATTAATTGAAGGGTTAGCCCAACG
>B570J29625_1000165_pt1 | contig 9874 bp, 8 predicted proteins | sample LakMenEpi26Aug09_FD_29625 | JGI IMG/M metagenome (IMG submission 29625) | reverse complement strand
GGCAAAGGCAGACGATCCTATGTGTTATGGCAGGAAATTATCCCGCCGCAGATCGTTTTAGAGTTTGTTTCTGGTGATGGATCTGAGGAACGCGATCGCACCCCTTGGAGTGGCAAATTTTGGATCTACGAAACGGTGATTCGTCCGGCATATTACGGGATCTACGAAGTGGAAAAAGCGAGTGTTGAACTATATCACTTGATCGGTAGCCACTATGAATTAATGACTCCTAATGTTCATGGACAGTATGAAATTCCAGAATTACAAGTTGCGTTAGGTATTTGGCAGGGAAGCTATCAAAATATGGAATTGCCTTGGTTACGGTGGTGGAATTTGCAAGGAAAACTGTTGCTCAGTCCTGAAGAAAAAGTGATTCAAGCTCAACAGAAAGCCGAAAAATTTGCGGCAAAATTGCGGGAGTTAGGTATTGATCCAGAGACTCTTGATTAACTGGTCAATTCTGGCGTGAAGGGCGATCGGCATTAGTGGGGGAAGTTTCACAAATAAGACTTTAAGGTGTTCAGAAGCGATGGTGAGAAGAACAATAGCTCGATTATTGACTTTAATTTATGACCACCTACTTATTGTCTGTTTTTAAATTGTTCAGTTGGGTTCCATGCCCAGGAGTTAGAAAACGCGATTTTCCATACAGTGCTACGCTACTCATAGTGTAGCTGCGTAAGTCCTGGGAGGGTTAATTGAAGATAATGCAAGAAGCCAGAAATGTTTTAGGCGGAAAACTGGAAATGTGTTGCTCCGATCCGATGACCGGATTTTATCGGGATGGGTTTTGTTACACTGGAGGGCAAGATTTTGGTGTTCATGTAATTTGCGCCCAAGTCACCCCGGCATTCCTCGAATATACAAAAGCCCAAGGAAATGACCTTAGCACCCCCGTCACCGCCTTTGGGTTTCCGGGGTTAAAATCGGGGGATCGGTGGTGTTTGTGTGCCTCCCGTTGGCAAGAAGCCCTGGATGCGGGAGTCGCGCCCCCGGTGGTGCTAGAATCAACCCATGTTAGAGCGTTGGAAGTGGTTGATCTGGATCAGTTGCAACAATATGCCGTTCAGGGTTAGCTGAAAACGATATAGTAAGAAATTGAAATTATTAACGGTTTTTGAGATCCTATGTTCACCGTAGACATTATTGTTAAATACACTCCCACCCCCTTATCNATTCAAAAAAANTCTGCTGAGGATGCNCAAGGAGCTTACAATCAGATTTTAGATGCACTGCGGGGAGGAAATGCCCAGGTCTTAGAATTTACTTGCGATAAAATTACAGATAAAAAACTGGCAATTCTCAGTAGTGAGATTTCTGCGGTACAAATTTCTGATAAAACCGGAGGAAATACCGCAGGAAGACCTCCTGGTTTTGTTGGTGCAAAGGCAGAATAGAGGGAATGACAACGAGCATGGAATCTTCAAGTCCAGCGATACGGGTACAAGAACTATGCTTTAGTTGGCCAAGCGGGGCGCAGGTCTTAAAATCCTGTTCCCTGGATGTTCCTAAAGGAGAGTTTTGGATGCTTTTGGGAAGCAATGGTAGTGGAAAATCCACCTTATTGAGATTATTAGCTGGGTTATTACAGTCGAAATCGGGAGAAATTCAACTCCAAGGAAGGGTGGGGTTTGTGTTTCAAAATCCTGATCATCAGTTAGTCATGCCAACGGTAGGGGCAGATGTAGCCTTTGGATTAGTGGAGGATAAGTTACCCTGGATTGAAGTGAAACAACGGGTAGAAGATGCCTTAACTGCGGTGAAATTATTGGAGTTACAACGACGTCCGATTTATGCCTTAAGTGGGGGTCAAAAACAAAGAATTGCGATCGCTGGAGCCTTAGCCCGACATTGCCAGGTATTATTATTAGATGAACCCACAGCATTATTAGATCCCGATAGTCAAAATGATTTAGTGATTGAAGTGCAACGGTTAGTGAAAACCAGAGGCATTACAGCCCTATGGGTAACACACCGTTTAGAGGAATTAAACTATAGTGATGGGGCGTTTTTATTAGAAAATGGTCAGGTAGTAGGTCAAGGTGATCCTGAACCGTTGAAACGGCGATTAATGCAAAAAGAGTTAAAGGGTTAACCAGTCTAATCAATTTTAGTTAATTTAACCACAAAGACACAAAGAAGTTCTAAAAACGACGGATGATAGAAAAGATCGAGATCCCGATTAAGATGGAGACACCCCGATAAAATCGATCATTTGATGTAATGATCCCGGTTTAGTCACAATTAACACAGTAGACCCAGGTTCTAAAACCGTGCTCCCATTTGGAATCATCAAATCATCATGGGGGTGAGGTTGATAACCGACAATCAGAGAACTCTCAGGAAACCTTGCATCCTGAGCAATTTCCGCCACACTCCGACCCGCCACACGACAACGATCTGGAATTGGCAGTTTGAGAACCTCAATTTGTCCTTGCTCAAAGTGCATCATAGATTCTACTTGCGGATACTCAATGGCATTCACCATTGTAGATACCCCTAATTCCACGGTACTAACAATATGATTTGCCCCGGACAAACGCAAAGGTTCGGCAAAATCAGGGTGGCGCATCCGGCTTAAAATATGGGGAACTCCGTAATGTTTGGCGAGGGTGACCATGGCTAAATTCAGGGCATCACTTCTGAGCATCGCCGCCAAAGAAGTCGCTTTCCGAATTCCGGCTTCTAATAATACATCCGTACTTACCGCACTACCTTCAAAGGCCATGGCCCCAATTTTTTCCCTGGCATAGCTACAGGCGGTGGGGTCAGTATCAATAACTGCCACCGTATGCCCAAGTTCTAACAATTTTTGGGCTAAACTCAACCCAACTAATCCCCCGCCACCAATCAAAACATACATAGCAATACCTTAATTTTGGATTGATAATTAATCTTACCGTGTGGCAAGATTAACTGATAATATGAAGACTAATTATTCAGCAGTATCGAGAGTGGATGTTACCGAATTAGTCAGGATTTCAATTATTCTCCTACTGGTTTCGACGGGAGTGGCACTATTTTCCCGCAAAATTGGGATTCCCTACGTTACAGGTTTAGTGCTCGCAGGTTTGCCCTTCTCAGAATTTATGTCTCAATCGGTGGGTTTAGATCCGGTTTTAGTTTTGAATCTATTTTTACCTATTCTCATCTTTGAAGCCGGGATTAATACCGATGTTAGTCGTCTTAGGAGTACCTTTAAACCCATTGCCCTTTTAGCTGGCCCTGGGGCGATTTGTTCCGGTGGAATTATTGCAGTTTTATTAAAATTTGGCCTAGGACTCGATTGGATACCTGCCATCTTTATGGGGGTGATGTTAGCCAATACCGATACGGTTTCCATGATTGCGGTATTTAAGGAAATTCCAGTCCCTTCGAGACTTTCAACTATTGTGGAAGGGGAAACCCTGTTTAACGATGCGGCGGCTTTGGTTTGCTTTAATCTAATTTCACAATTTTATACCACAGGTTCCCTTACTGTCCTAGAAGGCTTTCAACAACTGCTGTTTAGCTCCGTTGGCGGGAGTCTGGTGGGCTTGGTCTTAGGCTACTTAACTATCCCTATCTTTGCCCGTTTAGATGATCCCCTGAATAGTCTATTACTCACCGTAGCCGTGGCATTAGGAACTTTTCAAGTGGGGCAATGGCTAGGGGTATCCGGTGCGGTGGCGGTGGTCGTAGCGGGATTAATTTTTGGAAATCTGGGACTGTCTCGCCAAACCTCAGCTTCAAGTCGAATTACCCTATTGAGTTTCTGGGAATATGCGGGTTTTACCGTTAATACTTTTATTTTTCTATTAATTGGGGTAGAAATCAACTTAGTAACATTTTGGCAAACCTTACCTGCGGTTTTGTTAGCGGTTTTAGTTTACCAAGTCGCCCGGGGTTTAACGGTTTATCCCTTATTAGCGGTTGCGAGTCGGTTTGACCGTGTAATTCCCCTGCGTTGGCAACATTTGTTATTTTTTGGGAATATTAAAGGCTCCCTATCCATGGCTTTGGCTTTAAGTTTACCAACCACACTCCCGGGACGGGATATTTTAATTACCTTGGTTTTTGGTAGTGTTCTAGTTTCCTTAGTCGGGCAAGGTTTAAGTTTACCTTGGGTGGTTAAACGCTTAAAGTTATCAACGGTTTCCTTGACACAGCAACGGGTGGAAGAATGGCAAGCGGAATTAATTACCGCCAAAGCTGCCCAGGATGAATTGGATAGTTTATTAAAGTCTGGAATTTTACCTAAATCTGTCTATGAAGAAATGCGTTCCACCTATCAATTAAAAATAGCGGGGGCCGAAAAGTCTTTGCGAGAATTTTATAATCGGCGTCCGGCAGATTTTGAACATTCTCAGGGAGATTATATTAGTAAATTAGACGCGATTCGTCGGCGTTTACTATTAGCGGAAAAAGGGGTTCTTAACGAAGCAATGCGGAAACGAATTTTATCGGAAACTATTGCCCAAAAGCGTATTCAAATCCTTGATCAACAATTACTGAAACTAGAGGATGATTAAAGCAGACTTGTGAATACTTACCCACCATTAAAAATCCGTCCGGCGGTCAGATTAAATTCTGGAAAAACTACGGATTTCACTGTTTCATTATAAAATTTAAGTTATTGTGGAGAAATAAAATTGCTTATCTATCTTCAAGCATTTTGACGCAATCGTGTGTGATAAAATCCTGATAATTTGTTACAAATGGAGGTAGTCCAGGTGGTACAACAAATTCTCCCGACGCTTCTCTATTTGCCACTTCTAAATTGAGTTCAAACAAAAATCCCAGAGAATCTTCATCTGGATTCATCCCATAACCTAAACGTACTGCTAGATCAAGATTAGCATGAGCTTTATGTAATGGTGTATCCCCTGGTTGATCTAATGTTTGATACAATTCTCGTAAACTCCAATTATTTTTTATCATTGTTTTGCGACGAACTTCTCTTAATTTTATAGCTGTATCTGCAATACTTCTAACTTGAGATATTGTCGGATTTTGAGGCCAGGGAAAAGTATTAAATACCGATTCAGAAGTATACCGTGAATCTCCTTTTAAACTCGAACACTTTTCAGTAAACCAAAGCCAATGAATACCAGATTGTAAAATACCAAAAGAATAATCATCAGCTAAACTAAAAACTTGCAGAGCATCATTAGGACGGATATCAAAACTGACAAATTCAAATATTGATCTTTTAGTTACTCGACTACAAACAATATAACGGGGTAAAGATTCAATTTTTTCAATCATTTCAGGACGATATCTCCAATATTTCCACCAACGACGGAAATGTGTTTGGCGAGGGCCAGTTTCTTTACCAGTTTTCTTTTTTTCATCTTCAGCATTAGCCTGTATTGTAGGCATAACATACTTTTTTACATGAGCAAATGCTTGACTATATTTCATGGCTAAAGATGGATCAGCACATTTGTTTAAGTCAATGGCATAACGAGAAGGGAGACTTTGGGGATGGCTTAAGATATCATCACCAGTTAAATAAGGGTAAATGACTGGTTTGGATTTACGATCTTGTAAAAATACAGCGGCTTCTTCTGGCGATAGCAAAAAACCTTCATGTCCATGAGTTTGTCCCTGATAACAAGCTTCTGAATTAGCATTTGCCATAATTTTTTTAGCTTGAGTAACATCAAATCCCGCAGAAAGAGCCGAATTAATCCGATCTAATTCTAAAACTTGCCAAGGACTATCTAACGAGTCTCCTAACTGAGTGTAAAGTTTCTTTTTGCCCTGATATTCACCTTTTACCCAATTAACAATCGAAACATGAACGGCAGCATCACCCGACCAAACTTGACTAGATACAGCTTCAGTAATAGTGCCATTATTAGCAACAATATAGTCTAAACCACCTTCGCGGGAATAATTTTTACTAATTGTCTTAGTACCAACTAAACCCGCCCGACCGCCTGTTGTTAATTGATCATGGGTTTTGCGAAACCAATAAACACAGTAATCAGCACGTCCTGGAATATCTGGATATTTTTCTCTGAGTTTTCTGACATAATTATTACCAAATTCTTGCTGCATTTTATTCTTAGATTGAAAAGGAGGGTTGCCAATAATTGCATCAGCTTTAACCCAATCTTCAAATAAAGCATCTTTACAAACAATATTTTTATCTAGTGTATCTAAAGGAAGTGGGTTTTCATGTAACCCTAATTTATCAATAGCCACTTTCCGAGCAATTATTAATGTTACCCGTGCTAACTCTATGGCAAAAGGATTATTGTCAATTCCATAGAATTGTTCTGGAGTAACAAATCCTATACTTAACTGANNAGTGNCTGATTTTTCTGCTATTTTATCGAGTAATAATTGTTCGGATTGTTTGAGTTCCTGGTAAGCCATATACAAAAAATTACCNGATCCACAAGCCGGATCTAATACCCGATAGTTTTGTATTTCTAGTCGCAAAGAGTTTAATTCTTCAATTCTATTGGCTTGCTCAATTTTATCCTCCCAATGTTTACTAATTGTTGGTCGGACAATTTTCATAATATCGTTTTCTGAGGTATAATGAATACCCCCGATGTGGCGAGTTTCTTCACCAACTGTACTTTCAAATATACTACCAAAGATAGCTGGACGGATCTTACTCCAATCTTCAGAAGCAGATGCGGCTAAAAATTCTAATTCTTCCCTATCTAACTCAAGCGGGGGAATGGTCGAAAATAATCCGCCATTAAAATAATCCACGTCTTTATAACGACCATAAGGTGTAATTCCTTGGGTATTCATTTCCCGAAACAAACCATTATATAAAATATCGTATGTACTTTCGCCTTCTAAACATCGTTGAATACAGTTAGTAAAAAGGTTCGGGGGTAACATCCCTCTATACTGAGCAAACATTGCGATTACACATTGAAGCACAAATCTTTGAGCATCTAAATCGGTAAAATTATTTCTCTTATTTCTCTGACTTCTAGCCTTAAGTCTTTGAAATAACTCACCCATTCTTTGAGCCGCTCTTTTTGTTACTTCTATGATTTGCTGATTCCGAAAATTAGGACGCTGAGTGCTAAACTCCATAAAAGTAAAAGCGTCTAATCGTTCCGGTAATTCTACTAAACGAATAATATCAACTGGAGTATCAATGATTTTTTCAAAATCATAAATCCAAAACTCATCAAAATTACATAAAATTACATATTTTGGTCTGGGTGTTAAATTTCTGGAATATTCCCAGGCTTGACCATAATGTTGATCCAGTTTTTTTTCTTTCTTTGATTTCATTTCTATTAATACAGAATCTAAGGGCTCACGTCGCCAAAAAAGATCAGCGAATCCTGTATTACCTTTCCTGCTACCATCAGGAACAACTGCATCACATATTGCTCCAGCCTCTCTTAAACCTTCTTTATAGCCAAATGCTTGAAAGAATCGATCCAGAAATATTTGCCCTTCTGCTCTTTCTCTACCAGTGATATATTGCTGGCAATAATTAAGAAAATGATGAATAGTTTCAGGTGTTGCTGGCATATAAGAATCAATATTTATGAGGTTCTAACATTTTTATCTAACACATTCCAAATTAAAACATCTTGAATTAAAAAGCGTTTTCCACATTCCCGATCACGGATTTAAGAGGATGACGCAGATGAACACAGATTAAAATCCGTGAAATCCGTGAAATCCTCTTAAGTCTGTGATCCCGATTTCAAATATACATATATTTAGAATAAACCGCCGCTTGTCCACAATATTGCTCTTGTTCATCTAACACATTCCAAATTAAAACATCTTGAATTAAAAAGCGTTTTCCACTACTAGAAATTCTCACCCCTTGATAGTTTTTAACAAATCCTTTAGCCGTAGTTTCTGCTAACAAGCGATCGCGTTCCTCCTGTACCATCGGTTCGGCGGTTTTTCGAGAGGGCATTTGAGTTAATTCTTCCCAGGTTAACTCCCACATTTTCAAGGCTTTTTGATTGCCATAATTAAAAATTGGATCGGGTTCAATTCCGTGGGAAACTAACACAAAGGGTGAGTAAAATAAGATTTCTGCAACCTCCTCCGGGGTGTCATTGAAATTTAACAGGATTTCCCCTGTCCAATGTTGATAACTCCTCAAAAGTCTTTGAGTATGAATAATAATTCTCTCTTGTTTCCAGGGTGAAATCATCTATGATACAAAGATAGTGTTTACAAATCTTAATAAAATGACAACCACAACTTCCCCCCAAATCACAACCCCCTTTGAACCCCAGACCTGGACATGGAAAGGTCATCAAATCCAGTATACCGCCACTGGAAGCGGACAGCCCTTAGTGCTGATTCATGGGTTTGGTGCATCCATTGGACATTGGCGTCATAATATCCCTATTTTAGCCCAAGGAGGATACCGGGTTTTTGCTTTAGATTTATTGGGATTTGGGGCATCCGCAAAACCTAATCTCGATTATAGTTTAGAATTGTGGGAAGAATTACTAACGGATTTTTGGGCAGAAAAGATTCAACAACCCGCTATTTTTATCGGCAATTCTATCGGGGCATTATTGGGTTTAATCATGGTTGCTAACCATCCTGAAATATCAGCAGGAGCGGTATTAATTAATTGTGCAGGAGGGTTAAATCATCGCCCCGAAGAATTAAATTTACCCCTCCGGTTGATTATGGGATTATTCGCAAAAGTTGTGAATAATCCTATTATTGGGCCGTTTATGTTTAATCAAATTCGGCAAAAACACCGCATTAGAAATACTTTACATCAAGTTTATGGCAATAAACAAGCCATTACCGATGAATTGGTAGAGCTATTATATACTCCTTCAAATGATATTGGTGCTCAACAGGTCTTTGCTTCGATTTTAACCGCTCCTCCCGGCCCCCAACCCTCAGAATTATTACCCCAAATTCAACAACCGTTATTAATTATTTGGGGAGAAACTGACCCTTGGACACCGATTACAGGGGCAAAAATTTATCAAGATTTAGCGGAAATAAATCCATCTGTTGAATTTATTTCAATTCCAGATACAGGTCATTGTCCCCATGATGAACGTCCCGAACAGGTAAATGCTATGATTTTGAATTGGTTAAATCAATTAAGTCTAAAATAAACTCTTGTAGGGTGAGCCTAGCTCACCTAATTAATAAAAAAGCATAAAATATTATGGGAATAGGAAACTACGAACGCCAAAGCCAATATTTTAATAGTCCTGAAATTTATAAATCCTTAGAGGAAATTTATTCTGATTTAGATAGCTGGACTAATGAAATTTTTGAACAAGAATCTGACCGTTTTGAAAACGTAAATTTTCATATTTTACTCCCGCCTTTGTTTTATGAAGGTAAATTTATTAAAGGATTATATTTTAGTGAATCTGTAGATTTATTAAATAAACTTTTACCTCAACTTTCTGAGGTTTTCTTTTCGATGGCTGATTCCCTTTGGTGTGCTTATCCTTGGTCTAATACGGCTGATGCCTATTTTTGTTTATATGATAATCCCTCCCGTGCAGATTGGTTTAAAAAAACCTATCCCCAACGGGCAAATAAAATTTTAATTCCGGCTGCTAATGCCGATTTTATTAATGAATATTTGATTGCACCTCAACCTATAAATATTAAAGATATTGATATTATATGTGTGGCTAAATTATCTCCTGTTTATAATTTACCGATAATTGCCCAGGCATTAAATATTTATCAAAAAAAATATAATAAACCTTTAAAAATGACTCTAATTTTAGAGGATAATTTTGATTTTAATTCTATTGAATTACTAAGTAATGAAGCTCAATTAGAATGGCGAAAAATTCAAACTATTTTAGTTAACAATTTAGATAATATTAAAATAGTTTCTCAAGTTGACTATTATCAAGAAATGCCTCTGTATTATTCTCGGTCTAAA
>B570J29625_1000155_pt1 | contig 10276 bp, 10 predicted proteins | sample LakMenEpi26Aug09_FD_29625 | JGI IMG/M metagenome (IMG submission 29625) | reverse complement strand
AGCAAGGTTTTCTAAATAATCTTTTTCTCTAAGTTCTATCTCACCATCTGAAGCAGACATTTGATAACCAAAACCGATTAATAACAGTTTTTCGGAATCAGACAGATTAGACATTAATAACAATAAGTCATTGAAGTTTTTATAAATTCTAAAAAAAAGAATATATTTTGTAAAAATAGGGACTAATTTTTTTAAATTACTGTTAGGAGGAATCAGGCGAGTTAGATTAGTTTGCCAACGTTCTCTTTCTTCAGGCGTAATTTTACCATCCTGGTAAATAACACCCATCAATACGCATAGCAACGATGCCATAAAAACTACCGCCGGGGTAGCATCTTTTTTTTGGAGTTCTTGCCCTGCCATGCGTGATAATAAAGCTAGAGACTCAGAGTTAATTAAGCTGATGTCCATATATCAGTTCAATCGAATTTATTAGATTATGAATTATTCTATGGTATCATAAAAAAGCAAACTGTTCTAAATTAAATTACAGTTAAGTAAGTGTAACAAAGGTTGCAAAAAAAATAAATTGTTTACAGAAGTTAAATTTTCTTAACTTTTTACTCTGACTAAATAAAAGGAGAAAAGCAATGGAATACATCTTTAGTGCGGGTAATCAAGCTCTTTGGGCTGCGGGTAAGCTGATCCAAGTGACAACCAATACAGGTCAACTTTTACCCATATTAAGAGATCCGAGTACAGGTCAATTTGTTGAAATTGCTAAAAGTTTAGCAGTTGATCATGGATCTTTTTCGCCTTTGATCGCTGCTAACCCCCTTCTGGAAGGGGAAAATATGGTGATAAAAGCAGGTAAAATGTATCAGAATCATCAGGGATTTCAAGGAGTTTTAGGACAGTTAAATAATTTACAAAGCAGTTTAGGTATTTTACAAGGAACTACTGCTGTGATTGGTGTGGGTGTAGCTGTTACTGCGGCTCTTTCTGCGGTGAATTTATGGCAAACTTTAAAATTACGAGAAGATGTTAAACAACTGAGATTAGAAGTTAAAGACGGATTTATTGATCTCAAACAAGCGTTAAGAAATCAAGGATTAGAAGTTATTCAACAGATTGATCAAGTTGCTCAAGATATTACTTTTAATCAACACCGTTTAGAGTTTATTAAGGCTTATAGTCGATTTTTAGAAGCTACCAAACTGATAAAAATTGCTACGTCTATTCAAGATATTAATGCTAGAAATATCGAGTTATCTAACGCTCGACAAACCTTAAGTGAATCTTTGGCAATTTATAATAGTCCCCATATTCTTTCTGAAACGTCAACCGCAGGTCAACTGAGACGATATGAATGTGCTTGGGTTATTGAACAAGCGATCGTGCTAACCTATTATTTACAAGGAGAATCGAAAGCATTAAGTGAGCGTCTATCCTATTTTCAAAATAAAATTCGTCAAGATGCTTTAAACGTGATTGAACATTGCCAAACACAAGACGAGTTAGATTTTATCTTTCCTGAAATTACCCGGATTTATAATCATGATCTAGCAGGTTTAGAACTCTGGAAAAATCAAGTTAATTGGTTCAACAGTTTACCTCCCTCTGATTTTAAATTGTTAGAAAGCGTAGATTTGAACGAGAGCGAGTTAAATTCTGTTTCTAATTTAGAATCATGTTTAGATGTTATTGAGAAACCACCAGAACAGATTTTTTATGAAAATATTAAACAAAAATCCCATTCTTCCTCCTTAAAGCAACAGCTTAAATTTTTAATGCGTTCTACTTTACGGAAAGAAGCAGAAATTTATGTGAGTGAAAATGCTGAAAATTTTGGTTATAAAACATTAAATATAGCTAATTTAGAAAAATCATCTAATTTAACAGTTGCTAATCTTTATTGGTATTTTAAATTTAGAGAAGAATCAGAAGAACAAATCGAAGAAGAAGTTAATATTTAAACCCAAACTTATATTTTTGTAGGGTGCGGATATCAACGTGCACGCACCATTTCCCTTGAACTTACCCAAAAAAATACTTCTTTCTACAGTGTTCCCTTTTTGCTTTTCTAACTATTTTTTATCCGTAATTGAAATCACATAGGGGTGATAAGCATTAGTTTTATAAGACCCCACCCAAATTTCATATTTTCCCGATAACCATTGACCCTCAATATTAGGATTCATGTCCTTACCATCATCATTACACCAACTTCCCCCCGGCCCTCGAATCACTAAAACTGTATCTTCGCTACTTTGGACTTGAAGTTGTAAATAATCAAAAAAAGTGGTTAAAATTACCGTATGATCGGGTTTTTGATCCACATAACCTTGACAAGTTCCGGTTTCGGTTTGTTCTCGTCCGGTGATATCCTTGGCTAAAGTTAGCCCTCCACTTAATCCGCGAATCAGCAGGGGGTTAGGGCTGAATTGAGGACTGAGGGTAATATTTTCAAACATGGGGGTCGATGCGCCGTTAAACGGTTGAGCTTCAACTGAACGAGACAGTAATAACCCAACCGTCACCATCACAACGCCCAATGCTAAGTTTTTGAGAGTGGCATTAGTCATTGTTAGAACTATTTTATTATGATTTTTTACCCAGGATTTCTTCTTTGAGGGTATTAAAATCTGCACTGATTTCTTTACGATTATCTGCTTTGAGGAGATAACGATAAATAAACCAAGCTGAATATCCTAAACCAACGGTTTCAAAAGTGGGTTTAATTAGAGGAATTTCATTAATAATTTCTACTAATCCCACTAAAATCTTGAAGGTGATCAAGAAGGCAACAATTAAACCGACCGTGGTTAAAGGACGTTTGTAATCTTTAAAGAAACTTCCTAAATTTTCGGGAAGTTCGGATAAAAATGCGATAATTTCTTCTTTCATAGGTTGTACAGATTGGTTAACAGAATCATAGGAGAAAGTTGTGGGAGAATCAATCACCACTTCAACTTTACTAGCACTGGTCGGTTCAGCATTGAATAAAATTTCCGTTGCTAAAGTATTAACCCATTTCGGTTGATCTTCAACTAAAGGTTCCGGTGTGGGTTCTTCGACGACAACGGCAGGTTTTTCCTCTACAAGAGGAGGTTCTTCTGCTATAGTTTGTTCCACAATCGGTTCCGGCGTGGGTTCTTCCTCAACTACGGGAGTTTCCACAATTGCCACAGGTTCGGGTTCGGGCGTTTCCTCAACTACGGGAGTTTCCACAATTGCCACAGGTTCGGGTTCGGGCGTTTNCNCAACTACGGGAGTTTCCACAATTGCCACAGGTTCGGGTTCNGGCGTTTTCACAACAGGTTCTTCCAGGATAATAGGTTCTTCTATGGGCAATTTCTCAGCTACTGGTTCTTCTACAACCAAAGGCGGTTCTGAAGATAGGGATGGGGAAGTATCAACTCCCGTTTTTTCCTCAGATTCTGATGTAGGAATTGGATCAACTGTAGACTTAGGTTTTTTAGATTGGGAAGAATTGCCTTTTGCATCGGATGATTTGCGAGATCTGGGAGAATTTGACATAATATCTGCCTCGTTAAATATTAANCCGGTAAAACAGTTTGAAAACGAATTAAATCAATCCCTTTTTGATGGAACAATAACCAAGATTCAATTAAATCAGGGCCGTGCATGGTTCCCATCAAAGCTGCTCTGAGCGATCGCATTACTAACCCTTTTTTGACGTTGGTTTCTTTCATCGCACTATTAATTATTGCTTTAGCAGCATCCGATGTTAAGGGTTGATCTCGTTGTTGGGTTATTTTATCCTGAATTGCCTGCACAATTGCGACCGCATTTTCCTGTTGCAATTGAGTGGTTGCTTCTTCGTCTAACTCAACGCTTTCGGTGAAAAATAATCGGCTCATTTCCACCGCATCTTTAAGAGTTGTTAAACTAGGGCCAATTAAAGCCGTAAGCTGTTCTAACCAAGCTCGATCCGTATTTGTATCAAATTGATAACCAGCTTCTTGCCAATAGGGAATTAATAACTGAGTTAATTCCGGTATCGGCATTTTATGAAGATATTGGCTATTAATCCAATTTAATTTATCCCAGTCAAATTTTGCCCCGGCTTTATTAACCCGGTCAAAACTAAAGTGTTTGGCTGCGGTTTCTAAGGTAAATAATTCTTCAGTAGCATCGGGAGGAGTCCAACCCAATAACGTCATATAATTGGTTAAGGCTTCTGGAATATATCCCATATTTCTAAAATCAGAAATCGAGGTCACACCATCCCGTTTGGATAATTTACGACCCTCAGCATTCAGAATTAAAGGAGTATGACCGAATTGGGGAATATTGGCATTTAATGCTTCATATAAAAGAATTTGTTTAGGCGTATTAGAAATATGATCTTCCCCTCGAATCACCTGGGTAATTTTCATATCAATATCATCAACAACCACCACAAAATTATACAGAGGTTGCCCAATTTCACCCCCACTAGAAGCCCGCGCAATCACCATATCGCCGCCCAAATCACCGCCCTTCCAAGTGACTTTTCCCCGGACTAAATCAGTCCAACTAATTTCTCGATTATCGTCTATTCTGAAGCGAATCACCGCTTGACGACCTTCGGCTTCAAAGGCGGCTTGCTGTTCGGGGGTAAGGTGACGATGGCGGTTATCATAGCGAGGGGCTTCATTTCTAGCCTTCTGCCCTTCTCGCATGGCATCTAGTTCTTCTGGGGTACAATAGCAACGATAGACTAAACCCTTCTCCATCAGCGTTTGAATGGCTTGACGATACAGGTCTAAACGCTCAGATTGATAAAATGGCCCTTCATCCCAGGTTAGACCTAACCAAGTTAACCCCGTGAGGATATTTTCCGTATATTCAGGGCGAGAGCGTTCTAAGTCGGTATCTTCAACCCGCAGGAGAAAAGTCCCCCCTTGATTGCGGGCAAATAACCAGTTAAATACAGCAGTTCTGGCAGTTCCTATATGTAAACTTCCGGTAGGACTTGGGGCAAGACGAACTCTAACAGTCATAACTTATATCAATTTTTAATTTAACATAGATCGTGAAAACGCACAGATATCGTCATCTTACCATTATTAAGTTCCCTCTCGGCAGGAATTTTTCTCTAAAGCAGGTTAATAGTCAAGGTTTTTCAAAGACTAAAAAATGTTGTTGGGGTAAAAAATCTTGAGTTTCTTTCCAGTTTAAACCCACGGCAGCCATTTCTTTTTTGACTTGTTTTTCTGACATTTTATGCAGTCCTTTAATTAAGATTAAAGGATTTTCTTGACGATATTCTAATAATACCACCCGTCCCCCTGGTTTTAAGGCTTTGACAATTCCTTGCATCATTTCTTGAGGATATTGAAATTCATGATAAGCATCAACCATTAGGGCTAAATCAAGGATTGATTCGGGTAAATTCGGGTGATCTACGGTTCCCAAAATTGGTTCAATATTTTCAATATTTTCTTGGGTTTTAACAAAATTTATTAGTGCCAACATTTCCGGTTGTACATCCACGGCTAAGACTTTTCCCTGGGGAACTAAAGGACTAATTCTAAAGGTAAAATATCCCGTTCCCGCCCCAATATCAGCGACAATATCGCTGGGTTTTAAATTTAAGGCTGCGATCGCTTGTTGGGGTTGTTCGGAGGTTTCTCGACGGGGACGTTCCAACCATCCGGCTCCCTCATGACCCATCACCTGAGCAATTTCTCTCCCAAGATAAAATTTTCCTATGCCGTCGGGACTGTGAAGGGTGCGGTATTCATAGACAGAATCAACCCTAGGTGGAGTTAAGGCGATACTGGGGTCGGGGTTGATACATCCGAGCAGAATCACGGCAATACTATAAAAAATGGGGAATAAATACCGACATAAAGATTTGATCATTGTTTACCGAAAAATTACAACTCTTGTTAAACTGGAAAAAACAGTACAAAATAAAAATCGGGTGCAATTATTTCATAGGAGAACTAGACCTTGCATCAAGAATATAACAAATTAGTGCGCGATCGCATCCCAGAACTGATTCAAAAATCAGGATCTCAGTATGATATTACAACGTTATCAGAAATCGAATATCGTCAAGCCTTAAAGGATAAACTGCTAGAAGAAGCCCAAGAAGTAGCTCAATCTTCACCTAATGAATTAGTACAAGAATTAGCGGATTTATTGGAAGTGATAGCAGCATTAATGGAAGCCNATGGAATTGAAGATGAACATATTTTGTTAGAACGGGATCATAAACGAGCCGAAAAGGGAGGATTTGAACATAAAATTAAATTACTCTGGACTGAATCTACTTAATTTTTACGCAGATTAATTATGGCTATTACAAGAATTAAGATTGCTAAAGATAAAGCAGAATTGGTGCGATCGCTCACAGAAATAGAAAGTAAAACCGGGCCATTTCAAACCTATGCTGATGTCATTGCTTTTGCGGCATTATTAGGAAAACGGCGCAAAAAACGGATTCCGATTGATGGGCTTTCTAAACGTGATCCTGGGCCGATTTCTATGGAAGTTTTTATTTCTCGGGGATATGATGCAATTATTAAATTAGTAGCGATTGCTGAAACCCAAAATATCAAACTTCTATCTCCGTTTCAACTAGAAGCGGAAGAAGAAAGAGCCTTAATTTTTGAAGAATATGCCAATGGGGGCTTAGAAATATTACGAGATGAATGTCGCGGGACGGTTGATTATTCAGATCAATTACTATTGATCTTAATGGCCGAACACGATCGCCCATCCCAAATAGAAGGCGAATTTGATTTAAGTCGTTTTCTGGGTTAAATTTTCCTGGGAATCCTAATATTGTATCCCAAAATAACCAGAGTTGCTTTTGGGGTACAACATTCCCATAATATCAAATACCAGTGAAAGAGAAGAAATAGAAATCTAGCGGTATTGGGAAAGTCTAAAAATATTAATTCAGGGGAAAATACCAATTTCTTGTAATTCCCCCGTTGACTATTACAACCTACGATTTCCCATTGCCATTAGCCGCCGCCAAAATCCGTTCCGTTAACTTTTCAGGAACTTCCTGTAAACGATCAAATTGCCAATTAAAATAACCTACTCCTAAAGTTAATGAACGCAATTCTACAATTAAATCCTGCATTTCCGCCTGGGGAATATAGGCAGAAATCTTATCCCATCCCTTCCAGTCCGACATCGGTTCAAAGCCTAAAATTTGCCCCCGTCGTCCAGTAATTAACTGAAACATTTGGGAAGTAAAATCACTCGGTGCACAAATTTCAACCGAAGTAATAGGTTCCAATAAAATTGGCTCACATTTCTCCATTCCCGACTGCATTGCTAACCGGGCAGCCTGTTTAAAAGCCTGTTCCGAACTATCAACTGCATGATAGGAACCATTAGTTAATGTCACCGCTATATCTACTACTGGAAACCCTAATGGCCCCTGGTTTAAATAGTCTCGAACTCCCGTTTCCACCCCCGGAATATATTGACGGGGAACCGAACCCCCAACAATAGTTTCCCCAAAATTAAACCCTTCCCCGCGAGGCTGAGGTTTAATATCTAAATACACATCCCCAAACTGTCCATGACCACCACTTTGATGTTTATAACGGCCGTGGGAATTAGTAGTTTTGCGAATCGTTTCTTTATAGGGAATACTCGGTAAATTAGTTACCATCGGTAAATTATATTTACGCCGTAACCGATCTAAACTTACTTGCAAATGAATTTGACCTTGACCCCATAAAATAATCTCGTGGGTATCACTATTTTGTTCCCAATTTAACGCCGGATCTTCATCTAACATTTTAGATAAAGCCGTACTAATTTTAACCTCATCTTTACGGTTTTCTGGAGTAATAGCCCAGCCATAAACCGCAGGAAGTAAAGCCGCTTTTGGTAAGGGATTTTTTAATTGATTTCCTTGAGTGGTTAAAGTATCTCCAGTTTGAATTCCTTCCATCCGTCCCAAAGCCACAATTTCCCCAGTTTTTGCTGTTTGTACGTTTTGGGTTTGTTGTCCGGTCATCCGATACATTCCCCCAGGTCGTACCCCATTTAATGTCATACCTTCGGTCAGTTCCCCCTGCCAAACCCGCACCAGGGAGAGCTTACCGCCTTGGGGGCTATAATAGGTTTTCAACACCTGGGCAATGGGCAACCCTTCCGAGGATTTTAGCCTCCGACGTTCTGCGGTAATATTCGGTTCTGGAGCTTCCCGAACTAAGGCATCCAACAGCACCCGCACCCCGTGATCTTGTTCAGCAACTCCTATTAATACCGGGACAATTAAATCCGCCCCCAATTCCATTTTTAAATCCTTAACAATTTCATCTTGAGGCGGTTCAATTTCTTCTAATAGTTCTTCTAATAAATGATCGTCAAAATTAGCTAACTCCTCTAACATTGCTTGACGGGCGAGGTGTTCAGCCTCTTTTAAGGATTCTGGAAAGGGGACTGGATCAGACGGAGCACCGGAATGATAATGATAGGCTTGTTCGGTAATTAAATCAATAAANCCGACCAATTGTTCCCCGTTACCAATGGGATATTGTTGGGGAATTACTGGACGGGTNGAAACTGATTTTAAGGCATTTAAGATTTCAGTAAAACTGTTAACGCAACGTTCTTCATCGGTACAAACCCGATCCATTTTATTAATAAAAACCAGATGGGGAATTTCCCAATCATCTAAGAATTTGAACAGAGGAGATAGGGTTAAAATCCGGCCGGGATCAGCTTCACAAACCACAATAGCTAATCCAGTACCGATTAAACCATTATAGGTTTCTTGGGCAAATTCTACAGAACCCGGACAGTCTAAAAAGGTAAAACGAATGCCACCATATTCGGTACTAGCGGCATTAACTTCTACACTCATATTTCGTTCTTTCGCTTCTGGAGAACTATCTCCAACCCGGTTAGTATCTTTTGCCGTTCCCTTGCGAGATGTGGCGGCCGTGACGGATAAAATACTCTCTAAAAGTGTGGTTTTTCCGCTTAAATAGGGGCCGACAATGGCAACATTACGGAAGTTTGTGACAGTTTCTGACATATTTTTTCTCCACGAATATAAATTATAAATTCTGGTTTCTCAATTCGCCTACTCTAATAATTTAAAGAGTTTTTACCACAATTTAACATCTGGTTAATCAAAAAAAACATTATGAATTTATTACAACTTTTGTAAATAAATATTAAGTTAATTGGGGTAAGGATTTAAAGAAGCCCGTTGTTGGGCTTTAGCCCTAATAAAGATTGGGCTTTAGCCCAACAACGGCCAAACAACGGCCAAACAAACTATTAAGCAGGTTCAGCTAATCGGGGTTCTAGTTTTCCTTCTCCATCTAATTGATAGAGATCATCACAACCCCCAATATGTTGATTATTAATAAAAATTTGGGGAACTGTGCGTCGTCCATTTGCCCTTTCTGCCATTTGATTTCGGGCGACATCATCCCCATCTATTTTATATTCTGTAAAATCAACCCCTTTCCACCACAATAACAGTTTAGCTCGAATACAAAAGGGGCAGGTTTGCCAAGTATAAATTTCTACGTTAGCTTGATTTCGTTCAGGATGGCGACCTAACAAATTATTAAGAGCATCTAACATGATAAAATTCCTAGAGATCAACAATAGTTTATTTTAACTTAAACCTATTTCTATTTTTCGGGTAGCGATCGCTTAAACCCTAATTAAAAATTATAATTACCCTAATTAAAAATTATAATTAAACCGTTTCAATTGAGCTTTAATTTTATTAATGAGCTTAAATTCTTTGAAAATTAATCCATAGTAATGCAAAGAAAATAAAATATTAATTACAAAGAAACCCAGGGTTAAAATAAATCTAAATACCGTAGAAAAATTGAATTCAGAAGTCATTGTAAAAACGGAAAAGATAATTGAGCAAAGCCCAAAACCCGCCGCAAAAGAACTAAGAATCAGTAAACGTACCTTAGCCATCATAAGTGAAACTTTATTAATAAGAATAAAATCCAGTCATATATAGCAATCCTATTTGAGTTGTGTTCAAAAGTCCTGGGCAAAAGGGAACCCTGGATCTGGGAACAGCCCCCCCAAACCCCCCGTGCACGGGGGGCTAGGGAGGGAGGGAACGCCGGATCTGGGATAATACTTCTGGCTGTTTCATGTCAGTATTAAAATGTTACAACCTATTTAGGATTACTATAGTTGATCCGTCACTAAGTATAAGTACCAGATAAAACTGATTATCACTATACAACTAAATTTCAAAGGATGACTGAAGGAATCGGAGTTTTTTCAAAATAGCAGTATTTCCCATTCCCCATTCCCTATTACCTATTACCTATTACCTATTACCCATTCCCCATTCCCCATT
>B570J29625_1000147_pt1 | contig 10495 bp, 8 predicted proteins | sample LakMenEpi26Aug09_FD_29625 | JGI IMG/M metagenome (IMG submission 29625) | reverse complement strand
GAACGATATTTACCCAAAACGGCGGTTTTTACTATTCAGTATATCAAGGGATTTATTCGAGTTTTAGATGAATTAACCCAACAACAAGAAAAAAGCCTATGGTTAGAAAAAACCCCTGGAAATTTATATTATATTAGCTATATTGAAAAACGAGTTGAAGGTGCAAAATTTATTCATTTGGTTAGGAATGGGGCCGATGTTGTCACATCCCTTTATGATGTCACTCACCAGTATCCTGAAGACTGGCGAGGGGCTTGGGATTTAGACCGTTGTATCAGACAATGGATTAATGATGTTCGGTTAAGTTTGAACCATGTCCATAAACCCAATCATATCCTAGTTCAATATGAACAATTAATTGATAATCAACTTTTAGTTTTATCTGAACTTTGCGATTTTATTGGCGTAAAATATGAACCTACAATGTTAGAGAATTATCAGAAAGTTGCTGAAAACGTAATCTTACCCTTTGAATCTTGGAAGGTTTCCGTCCAACAGGGAATTTATAATACCTCGGGTCAAAAATTCAATCAATTGTTTAATGAAGAACAGAAACAGTATATTCTTCAAGAACTCTCAGCAGCAAATTTGGAATTTAGCGAAAAATTAGCTAAATTGCAGATTATTTTTTAATCAATAATGATAATAAAGTAGTAAAATATTTAAAACATAATCTTTAGATTTTTATGAATTTAAACCTGAAACAAAGTATTTTTTCCAAATTAAAACACTATGGAACTTACCTATGGAACCAGCCATCTTTACCCGAAAAACGATTTGTTATTTTTGGTCGAGGTCGTTCAGGAAGTACCTTATTGGTCAGTTTATTAAATACCCATAGTCAAAATCCGTAACTACTAACTTAGTTAAATTAATGTCTACTGACTTATCTAATTCCATAGAAAACTATGCCGAATTAACCGCAAAAATTCAACAAACACGATATGCAAAATTCCTAGAAGACGATAATTAGTTGGACTCGCCCTTGGTGAACGTAGGGAAAACCGAATCAAATTTGTAGGGGGATTACGTTTATCGGGGTTAGGCGATCGCTCACAATTATAAACAACAACCATGATTTTATACATACTCTAACATCACTATGACTGTACTCGAACAGGGAACAATTACAATCCATACGGAGAATATCTTCCCGATTATCAAAAAATCCCTCTATACAGACCATGAAGTCTTCCTGCGGGAATTGGTTTCCAACGCCGTTGACGCCATCGCTAAACTGAATATGGTGTCCCGGTCTGGGGAATATTCCGGGGATGCGGGCGAACCCGAAATCAGCATCACCCTCGATAAAGACAACAAAACCCTCTCCATCACCGATAATGGCATCGGGATGACCGCCGAGGAAGTCAAAAAATATATTAACCAAGTCGCCTTTTCCAGCGCCGAAGAATTCATCGAAAAATATCAGGCCAACTCTGACCAGTCTATCATTGGTCATTTTGGTTTAGGGTTTTACTCCTCCTTCATGGTCGCCCGTCAAGTCGAAATTGATACCCTGTCCTACAAAGAGGGTTCCCAAGCGGTTCACTGGACGTGCGATGGTTCTCCGGTATTCAAATTGGAAGACTCTGGCCGCATCCAACGGGGAACTACTATCACCCTGACTTTGATGGATGAGGAAATCGAATATACCGAACCCTCCCGCATCCGTCAATTAATTAAAACCTATTGTGATTTTATGCCCGTCCCGATTAAGTTGGACGGCGAAATTATCAACCGCCAAATAGCACCCTGGCGGGAATCTCCTAATAATTTAACCCAAGAAGATTATTTAGAGCTCTATCGCTATCTCTATCCCTTCCAAGAAGAACCCCTATTATGGGTACATCTGAATACGGATTATCCTTTTATTGTGAATGGGATTCTTTATTTTCCCAAACTCAAACCCGATGTGGATGTCACCCAGGGCAATATTAAACTGTTCTGTAATCAAGTCTTTGTTAGTGACCACTGCGAAGATATTATCCCGAAATTCTTGATGCCATTACGGGGGGTAATTGATAGTACGGATATTCCTTTAAATATTTCCCGCAGTGCTTTACAAAGTAATCGCACTGTCCGTAAAATTGCCGATTACGTGGCGAAAAAAGTCGCTGACCGCCTGAAAGAATTATATCGGGATAACCGCAAAGAATATATCCGTTGTTGGCAAGATATTGGTACATTTGTTAAGTTTGGTTCCCTCAACGATGATAAGTTTAAAAAACAAGTTGAGGATATTCTGATTTGTCGTACTACCTATACCCCAGAATCTGTTAACAACGAGGAAAAAGCCGTTGATGTCCAGGTGCAAACTGAAGGCGGCGATGTGTGGCAAGATGTTGCTTCCCAAACCCCTGAAAATACCGACGAAAAAGGTCGTTACTATACAACCTTAAGCGAATATCTCGAACGCAATAAAGAACGCCATGAAAATCGGGTATTTTATTGTACCGATGAAACAACTCAAGCCACTTATATTCAGTTACATACCAGTCAAGGATTAGAAGTTTTATTCTTCGATTCCTTTATTGATAGTCATTTTATTAGTTTCCTAGAACGGGAACACACTGATGTTAAGTTTGCCCGGGTGGATGCGGAACTAGATGACAATTTAATTGCTAAGGATAATAGTCCTGAAATTGTTGATCCGAAAACCAATAAAACCCGTAGTGAAATCATTAAAGACCTGTTTACCGCAGCTTTAAACAAGCCTAAATTAACGATTCGGACTGAATCCTTGAAATCNGAGAATACCCCGCCCGCGATGGTATTATTGCCGGAATTTATGCGACGTTTACAGGATATGACAGCTCTGATGCAGCAACAAAAAGTTGAATTTCCAGAGGAACATATTCTGTTAATTAATATTGCCCATCCGTTGATTCAGAATTTAGTGAATTTGAGTCAAGGGGCGATTATTCAAGAAGGTGGGGATTCTCCTTCGACGGAATTAGCGAATATGATTTGTCATCATGTCTATGACTTGGCTTTAATTGCTCAAAAAGGCTTTGATGCTGAAGGAATGAAGGACTTTGTAGAACGTTCTAACCAAGTATTAACGCGGTTAACAACCCACTGAGATGACGGTAAAAAACGCTAGTAGGGGTAATTCATGAATTACCCCTACATATAGGGTTACATCCCCAAATTTGCGGAAGTCCTGAAAGAGTAAAAAGTTAGCGATCGCAGCCTGATATAGCAGGGAACAGCCCCCCAAACCCCCCGTGCACGGGGGGCTAGGGGGGAAAACACTTTACCGTCTGGGTTCCAAGATCCGTCTGGTGTCTTAACTGCCTTGGCGGTTGCTATAAAATCAAGAGCGATCGCTTGCTTTTTACAAAAATTTTGAATTTAAAATGATAATTAAAGCTGAAATTTAAGTTGGTTAAAAAGATCAGCATTAAGTCGAGCGCATTGCCATATTAGCAGAATTACCATCTTGGAAAGAGAAGGTTGCGATCGCATCTCCGTAGGAAACCGCAGTCTCAGGCGCGAGAAAGCTTCTGGGATCGTCCACCTTAACTTCCATTGCGATCTTTTGGATCGAATTGGAAAACTGCTGATTCCAGTATGTCTCAAACTCTTGCACCTGATGAAATTAGAGATTTGACATATTCTATTTAGAAGAACGAACTAATAAAAAACTCGCAATTCCAATTCCTAAAAATGTCGGTAACCAAGCTGCAAAAAAGGGAGTCATAATTTCTTTTTGACCTAATGCTCCGGTAATAAAAGACAGTAAATAATATCCGAAAATCACGATTACACTAATCCCAAAACTGGTTGCTCGACTGGTACTTTGGGGTCTACTTCCTAATGCAACACCCAATAATGCAAAGACAATACAGGAAAAAGGGAGAGCATATTTTTGTTGAATTCTAACTTGAGTTTTAACAATTTTTTGTTGATCTCCACTCAATTTCATTAACTTTAAATAATCTCGAGCTTGAGCAATATTCATCTCATCAAACCCTCGTTTCCGTGACGCTAAATCTAGGGGAGTACGAGAAAGTTGAATCTGTTTATGATCAAAACGAACAATATTACGATAAGAGCCATCGGGATTGACAATATAAACCGTACCATTAAAGAAATCCCAAGTATTAGCAGAAAAATTCCAATTAGCAGATTTTGAAGAAATAATTTGAGTTAATTCCGGTTGGGAAAGATCTAAGATAGTCACCTCTAACATTTTACCTTTGTCAAATCTTTGGGCATAAAATAACCGCACTAAACGACTAAATTTTTTATCAGTTCCTTCTATTTTAATTTTCTCATATTCGGGATAAAAAATATTATCTTCTTGAACAGGAAGGTTGCCTTCATTTAATGCCTGTTCATAGGTGACAGATGCTTTATAATTAGCCGCCGGAACAATTACCTCATTAAACCAAAAGGTTAAACCCGTGATCATTAAACTAAAAATCAATGTTGGTACTAATAGCCGATATATACTAATTCCACAACTTTTCANGGCAATTAATTCACTATCACTNGATAAACGACCATAGACCATTAAGGTACTTAAAATCATCGCCATGGGAAAGGCTAAAACGATGAATTCTGGCATTTTTAAAAGAAAAACCTCAACCGCAATCCCCACGGCTAAACCCGACTCCGCCACCTGTCTAACCAAGTCAAAAACCGTTCCTACAGTTAACGCAACGGAACTAAATAATCCCACTCCAAACACAAAGGGCGGAACTAATTCTTGGATTAAATATCGATCTAAAATTGAAAGATAGGGCGGGAGAAATTTACCAGAAATAAAAGACTGATCAAAAGTAATTTTCATATAGCAATTCTAAATAGGTTGTACCATTTTAATACTGACATGAAAAAGCCAGAAGTTAGACCCTTGTTCCCTCCCCCCCTAGCCCCCCGTGCACGGGGGGTTTGGGGGGGCTGTTCCGGTGTTCCCTTTTGATCATGAATTTTAAACACAACTCAAATAGGATTGCTATAGTTGAAAACTGTCACCTAAATAATACTGCCGCACGAGGGGATTATTATAGAGTTCTTCAGCAGTTCCCGATGCAAAAATTTGTCCATCTCGCATAATATAAGCTCGGTCTGTAATAGCTAAAGTTTCCCTAACATTATGATCCGTAATCAAAATTCCCATATTTCGAGTGCGTAACTGAGCGACAATTTCTTGAATTTCAGAAACTGCAATCGGGTCAACACCAGCAAAGGGTTCATCTAAGAGTAAAAACTGAGGTAATTCTAACCCCGCCGCTAAAGCCCTGGCCAGTTCCGTCCGTCGTCGTTCTCCCCCAGAAACCTGATAACCTAAAGTTGATGCTACTTTTTCTAAGCGAAATTCCCTTAGTAAAGTATGCAGACGTTTTTGCCACAAATGACGCGGAACATGGGTTTGTTGCAACACCAATAAAATATTATCCTTGACAGTCAGATGTCGAAAAATACTCGCCTGTTGCGTTAGATAACCAATTCCTAACCGGGCGCGTTGATGAATCGGTAAATGGGTAATATCAATTTCATTCAGATAAACATTCCCTTGGGTCGGTTTTTCTAGTCCCGTAGCAATATAAAAGGTTGTAGTTTTACCAGCACCATTTGGCCCCAATAATCCCACAATTTCCCCTTGAGAAACCGATAAATTAACCCGACTAACAACGGTACGTTTCCGGTAGGATTTGTGAATATTCTCCAGCACTATTTTCATAACCAGATTTGTTAGAAATTATTTAAGGATTACGCGGTGCTGAAGGCGCGCTTAATGGGTTTTTAAAAGCAGGTTTAGGATTAAAAGGTTCAACTGTTGCGTTTTTCGGGCTGGCACTCTCATCGGGTACTAAATACATAGATTCGACCTGTCCTCCCCCTTGCGGTAAGGCGATAAACCGTCCTTCATCAATTAAATAGGTGACGGTTTCCCCGCGAATTGTATTCCCTTCTTGCAAAACAAATACATTTCCACTGAGAATAATTCGACGTTCTCGACTAAAATATTGGGCTTGGGCTGCGGTGGCCTGAATACTGCGGGCGGGATAGTTAATTTGAACATTGCCCCTAGCGGTGACAATTCCCGTTTGAGCATCGGCTTCTTGAATATCGGAGCGCACGGTCATCGCCCTCCCGACGGCGTTTTTGGCTGCTGGGGGGGCTTGGGCATAACTAGCCGCAGAACTGACTACACTATCTGTAAGGAAACTACTAACTAGGGCAATGGGTAACAGGAGTGTCAACCCCAAGGGAAGGGTGATTGAATTTAACAGTTTGGCAATCAGCATTATGATGTTGGAAACTCTAAAATGTTGACTGGGCGGTGCAATTGAGTCGTAGACATTGAAATTGACACCTTATAGTCGGTGTGTCCATTGTACTCTATCCGCTTCATGACACTTACTCAAACCTACTCAAATACTTAAAATGCTGAATATATAGCAAAAGGCAATATAGATCGCCCTTAAACCAACTCTACATCACACGCACTCTATTAATGCCAAATCTACGAGGGTGATCGCTCTTTTTCAAGGTAAATAACTCAAGGTAAATAAGATGACAGGCCCACACAAAACTGGACAGTATCTACTGATTAGAAATATTTATGATTTGATTCATAGAATCTTCTAAATGTTTTAATAAAGTATCGACATCTTTTCCAACTTGTTGAAAACATTCTGGGGGAGTAGGATTAGATTCAAAATAAATTAATCTGACATGATCAAAACCAATTCCAATGATTAATACCTCTTTTTCCGGTTGATACCCGTCTACAATTCCGACAATTTCTTTTAAGCGATTTTCAACATTTTGATTCAGTTGTTCAATAGTTGATTTCGGACAGGCGACAAAGTGGGGGGTAGGTTTGAGATCAATTCCGAGGGTATTGGGTTCTTCTCCCCATTGTAGGTGTAAACCCCAAGTTAAGGCGGCGAATTCCTGACGGTTATCTTTCACAAACCGATCCAACTGACTTTGCCAACTTTGCTGTCCTAAACCGGGTTGAGTGCTATCAGGTTTAATCATTTTTCGACGACTGTTTTTCACTGAGATCCTATTTTAACCCATTATGGGTCAATTCTATCAAATTCTATAGATCTAAGTCGATCTACTGATCAAAACTAGAATAACTGTAATAAAAGTCATGAATTTACTCAGTATTTTCAATGAGTACAGGATGTAATCAATAACTGAGTATCCTTAAAAATACGGTATTTTTTAAATTTGATGTATATTAAATTACTTTTATAAATCAATAATTTGGATAAAAAAATCTAAATTTGAGAAACTTTTTGCCTCAATAAATCGTCTTCGCTGTTTAGTGCATTAATTTCAGGATCAGGGTTTAAACAGCTTTTAAATCTACTAAATTTTTAATCAGATTAAATTAAATATTTTCCTGATTAATTGAAAATATCCTGAAAAATAGTATAGCTATTGCGAGTCTTTGCGAGGAAAATTAGATTATGAGTCTCGACACTTTTGATTCTGGAAATTTGTTTTTCAGTCCGACCCAAATTATTCCTAATCCTCAAACCTTATCTTTTGGTTTAGGGGTTAATCTTCCCATGGGTAGAAGTTTTACAAATATTACTCCGACTGAAACTAATTTTATTCCTACCAATAATTCTGATTTAATTATTGGTACTGCATTTCAGGATAATATTTTTGCTCTGGGGGGAAATGATACTATTTATGGTTTAGAAGGGAATGATATTTTAGGAGGAAACCAACAAGCTGATCTAATTTTTGGTAATCTAGGAAATGATAGTATTTATGCTGGTCAAGATGACGATACTTTAGCGGGAGGTCAAGATGATGATCTGATTTTTGGTGATGTAGGAAATGATTTTATTTTGGGCGATCGCGGTGCAGATACATTATTTGGAAATCAGAATAACGATATTATTTATGGGGGAAAAGAGGATGATTTAGTCGCCGGAGGTGAAGGAGATGATCAATTATTTGGTGATTTTGGGAATGATATTCTCCATGGAGATTTTGGTGCTGATACGGTAACGGGTGGAGATGGTAATGATCTATTTTATATTGGCAAAACGATGGGAGAATTTGCTATTAATGATGCTGATATTATCACAGATTTTACTTTAAATCAAGATACTATTGGATTATTAGCAGATCTGACATTCTTGGCTTTAAATATTACTCAAGGTACTGGAGAATATGCTAATGATACGATTATTCAGGATAAAAATTCTAGTGAATATTTAGCAATTCTCAAAAATGTAAATAGTAATAGTCTCAATTCTGATAATTTTGTTTTTGACGGTTTTGATCCAACACCCGATCCAACCTCTGTACCGACTCCAATACCAACACCCGATCCCACACCAATACCAACCTCTGTACCGACTCCAATACCAACACCCGATCCCACACCAGTTCCAACACCCGATCCGACACCAGTTCCAACACCAGTACCGACTCCAATACAAACTCCAATACCAACTCCAATACCAACCTCTGTACCGACACCAGTTCCAACACCAGTTCCAACACCAGTACCTCTTAGTGTTTTAGGGTTTAGTTCTGCTAATTTTAGTGTTAATGAAAATGGCACACTTATTAACACTATTACCATTAATAGAACGGGAGAAAGTAGTGGTTTAGTGACGGCACAAATCACCCCAACGGATGGAACTGCAACGGCAATTTTAGATTATACTAATACTCCCGTAACTGTGACTTTTGCAGATGGAGATATTACTCCAAAAACTGTAATAATTCCGGTCATTGATGATACAATATTTGAACCGACGGAAACCGTTAATTTAGCATTAACTATTACCACCGGAACTGCAACGGTCGGAACTCAAAACACAGCTATATTGCAAATTGTTGATAATGATCCGAGTGATAATCTCCTGTTAAATAGTGCAACCTATTTAGGAACTACTGGAAATGATAGTGGTGCATCGGTTGAAATTTCCCCGGTTGATAATAATATTATTATTGCTGGNAATTTTAACGGTGTGGGAGCAATTCAACGATTACANAATGGCAATACTGCCCCCTTATCCAATACACCATTAGGCGGTATTGTTAATGATTTAGATGTGGATCGAGATAGTGGGGAAATTGTAGCAGTTGGGGATTTTGGAATTAAGGTTTATAACCCTACAGCTAATACAGTTTTATGGTCACAACCGGGAACTTTTAATCGAGTTGCGATCGCCAATGATGGTACAGTTGCCACTTTAAATAATAGTACCGATACTATTATTTTATGGAATGGAACCGGAACTCAATTAACTAGCACAACCTTAACCGGAACCAATGTCAATCCCGCGGATATCACTATTGATCCTACCACAAAACAAGTCTTTGTTACCGGGTATAATCAAGTTACCAGTCTTTTACAAACTCCTTTCTTACGAGGGTTTGATTCTGCCTTGAATTCCTTATGGAAAACTTGGGATTTCAGTGCAACGGAAGTCACCGGACAAAACTTANGGGCAGATACCCGGGGAGAACGNATTACTATTGGTAAAGATGGCGGACTTTATTTATTAGGAAAAACCGATGGAGGAAATAACGTTTTTCAACGCAATGGTCAAAACATTACTCAAACTTTAGCAACCTTAGTTAATGTGGATTCTTTTAATAATTTCTCTGGCGCTGGTGCAGGATCTTTCACATTTCACGCCAAAATTAATCCTAATACTGGAATAGTTGATCAGGGTCAATTTATTGTCACCCGCACTAGCACTGGGGCGAATAGTTTTACTCCCAATTCGATTACGGCTGACGAATTTGGTAATATATATATAGGAGGATCTTCGGCTTTCCAATTACAAAATCGTCCTGGTAAAACGATTAATAGTCAACCCGTTGGTGCTTATACCTTGGGAGAAATGGCAGTATTAGGATTATCNGCAGATTATACTNTCAGAAAATTCTGGACTCCGTTAACCCAAACTGGTGACGTAGATGGTGCTAAAGGCAGTGTGAATGGTTTTGCNGTNGCGAAGGGTCAAGCGGTGATTTTGGGAACAGTAACCCAACCATCTGTTACAATAACAACTAACGCGATTAATCCTAATCCATTAGGAGGAAATGATGCTTATTTAGCCACTTGGTCGGTTTAGGAAATCATTGATCACTCGCTAGGTTTCTAACCGTTATCTTTGATTGAGAAACCTAGTTTCTTAGATCTGCGTCGATCAGTTTAAATACCCTCTGATGATGCGCTAGAAGCGCAACAACGGGTTTTTTGGTATAACCTGTAAATTATCCCTGCACTTATTATGTTAAAACGTTTGACAATTGCCAGATCTTTGCGCCGTCGTTGGTTATATCCGGTTATTTCAATAACTCTTAGCCTGAGTATTGTATTGAGTTCGACGGTCGCAACTTTGGCAATTCCTTTACCAGAATTAATTTTTAGAGGAATTCAAGTCATCCAATTATCGAATTTATCTGCACGTCAGGAAATTGCGATCGGGGAACAAATTAATCAAGAATTACTCTCAAAACAAGTTAAATTATTTCGTAATCAAGA
>B570J29625_1000145_pt1 | contig 10637 bp, 9 predicted proteins | sample LakMenEpi26Aug09_FD_29625 | JGI IMG/M metagenome (IMG submission 29625) | reverse complement strand
ACTGGGGGGATTTTGTACCCCCCGAATTTGCAAATTCCCTCGATTTGTGACTTGCAGGGCTTCACTTCCCCATGCTTTAAGTAATTCGGCGATCAATGCCCCCTGTTTACTATTCAGCCATCCCCCAGGGGTGCGGATGCGAATTAAAAACCCATCTTGGGCGGGAGTCCCATAAAATAACCCCGGACAAACATTTGCTTTAACTAACCAATTCACAATTATTTTTTTCTCCATGCGACGCAGAGAATTAGTTAGAAACAAGGTTTTTTTTGCTATTACTTGAAAACCGTATTTCTATCCAATCTTGAACCGCTTGAAATTGGCATTCTGACTCGCAAGAGAAAAGCTAAAAAGGTAAAATCCAATTATTTTTTCCTTGATTACAGTTGCGGCACAGTAACGGAATCTCACCGGACTTTCCCAACAACAAGCTAGGAAATTATACCATAGACTATAGTTGACAATAATTTTTTTAATTATGAGCGAGCAGGATCAGCCACTATCCATGGCTATCAATTGTGGGAATTGGGGACAATGGGCTAGAGGACTTAACCTCCGTAGGGCGGAGTCTCCTCTCCCTTGCCTCCGTAATTGTTGGGGGTGAACGTCATTTAGCAATGCTACCCCCGGAAGATAAGCGAGAAAAACTCCTTTGGCATTCTCCAATTGAAGATTCAATTAATGAGATTATTCGCCGTCGCGGTCAAGCTGTCTGTGTTTTAGCCAGTGGTGATCCGATGTGTTATGGCATTGGTGTTACCCTGACTCGTCAGATTCCGATCAACGAAATAATAATTATTCCCTCTCCGTCTACCTTTAGCCTCGCCTGTAGTCGTTTGGGTTGGTCGCTCACGGAGGTAGAAACATTAAGTTTATGTGGTCGCCCGCCAGCTTTGTTAAATGCGGTACTTTATCAGAGAGCTAAACTGTTAGTGCTCAGTGCTGATCGAAAAACCCCCGCAATTGTCGCCCAACTGCTAACCAAACAGGGTTTTGGGGAGAGTCAGATGGTGGTATTAGAACATCTAGGGGGAACCAGAGAACGCCGAATTGAGGGGACTGCCTGCGGTTGGAATGCCACGGATATCGCGGATTTGAATGCGATCGCCATTACCTGTATTTCCTCCCCAACCCTCTGTTTTCCCCCACGCCTCCCCGGACTGCCCGATCTCGCCTATCGCCATGACGGACAATTAACTAAAAGGGAGGTGCGAGCGATTACCCTGGCGGCCCTAGCTCCCCTACCCGGACAACTGCTATGGGATGTGGGGGCGGGTTGCGGCTCCATTGGGATTGAGTGGATGCGGAGCGATCGCCGTTGCCAAAGTATTGCGATCGAACAGCACCCCAGCCGATTACAATATATTGCTGATAATGCAACGGCTTTGGGAACTCCTAACCTCAAAATTGTGGAGGGAAAAGCGCCGATTGCCCTCCAAGATTTACCCCAACCCAATGCTATTTTTATTGGCGGCGGAATTACAGTCCCCGAACTCCTAGAAACCTGTTGGCAAGCATTACCATCGGGCGGTCGTTTGGTTGCTAATGCTGTNACNGTAGAAAGCGAATTAATGATGTTTCAGTGGTATAGTCAATTAGGGGGAGAACTGATCCGCATTGGGATTCAAAGGGCTGAACCTGTAGGCAAATTTTTAGGCTGGAAAGCCATGGCTCCCGTAACTCAATGGGTTGTTTTAAAACCTTATTAACATCTTTTTGGTTTGTTCTTTTAATTAACTGAAGAAAATGTTATAATTATCTTAAATTGTAAGTACCTAAACAAAATTAATTACAAATCCTCTACCCTGTTCCTTGTTCCCTTTATTTCAGTGATTACTAAACCCATTATTGGAGAAACTTGTCATCAGGTTACATTTAGTTATGGGGATGAATTGCGGCTAGATTTTGGTGAAATGTCTGCCTATAATCACCCTAAATTGAAACATTTACGCAAAGGAAGTTGGCAATTTTGTACAAGGGCAACATCTTGGATTTTCCAGCAAGGAGATCAAGTTTTAACTTCTAAGTTACAAGTTAATATAGATGCAGAAATAGATACTGTCAAAAAACTTTTGCAGCAATTGGAAAACAAAGAATTGATTAATCTTGTAAATGATAATTTCATTGAGTCTGATTATTGGTTTTTTACCCAGGAGATCACACTTTCTAAATCCGTAACGATCTCTCCTTCAGGAACCGGGGGACGTTGCACCATTACTACCGTAATTCCTAACTCCCGGGCGGCAATAATTTTGGCATAAGTGGCATCACCCCCGCTATTTTTACTAACAATTGCCCCAATTTTATGCTCTTGTAAAAGCGATCGCTCCGACTCCAAAGAAAACGGCCCCCGTTGCAAAATTAACTGTCCGGGGGGGATGGGTAAATTCGGTTCAGGAGGGTCAATCATTCGCATCAAAAACCAGATATTTTTTACATAGGAATAGGTGGGAAGTTCTTGCCGACCAATAGTAAGAAATATGCGTTCAGCTAACCCGGGTAAAGTCTTGGCGGCAGCTTGATTTGTGTTTACCTCAATCCAATCATCTCCTAATACTGGTTTCCAAGGGGGACGAATTAGCATTAATCGGGGGATACCAGATTTAGAGGCGGCTTGAGCAGCATTAAAGGAAATTTGAGCGGCAAAGGGATGGGTAGCATCAATTAACAGATCAATGTGTTCTTGGCTTAGATAATCTGCTAATCCAGCCACTCCCCCAAACCCTCCNATNCGAAAAGAAACCGGGTTAGTTTGAGTCACGGGTTGTTGGGTTCGACCAGCTAAAGAAGCGATCGCCTCCACACCAGAAATTTGATTAATTTGAGTTGCTATTGCTACCGCTTCGGTGGTTCCTCCCAAAATCAAGACTCTTTTTTTATGATTCATCGAAAATTGCCAAAACAGATTTAATCAGTAATTATTAATTGTATTATTAATGTAGTTTTATTGTAATAATAAATAATATCCTATCCATTATATCATTATCAGAGGCAATTTGTCAAGTTATAATCAAGAATATTTTTACATAGTTAAACTTAGTATAGCCATCCTAAATCAGTTGTAATATTTCCATCTATATTTACCCCTCCCAACCCTCCCATTACTAAGGGGAGGGCTAGGGTGAGGTTATATATTTCTATCACAAATCATTTAAGATTGCTATATATAATTCAATGTCTTGAGGATATTCCCTATAACATCAATTTTTTTCCTAAACTGACATCCATCGAAAATCTCTGTAGGGGGTTTATTAACCTTTTTTTAATTTTTATTAAAAAATGTCAAAATTTGAGGGTGATGATTGTAAAATGTATAGGGAGGGACAAACAGAAAACTCTTGGTGTGTCAAACACTCTGCAAAAAGTACGATAACTACGAGTAATCGGATAGACAATGCACAGAACCTAGTTGATGCTCAACAAACACGGGACACAGGCAGATCAAGACCAACTTTATCCTATTGCATCCATTGATCAGGAATGGGACATAGATGGGAATCAAGAAGTTGGATTACTAGATAGCCCCATACTGATTCAGATGATTGCAGACCTACTGCAAGTTGCCTTGATTGTCAGTCATAGGGGTGATGGTCGGGTTTTTTATTGTAATTCTCGCTTCCAAAATACCTTTGGATTGCCTCCCTCGGAAATGTCGGACTTTGCTGAATCTGATATCTTTGCTGATTCCACGGATAGAGAAATTCTGCTGGAGAAATTGCAAGAACAGAATTCCATACAACAACCTCTACAAGTAAAACGGTTAGATGGAACGCTCTGGTGGACATTAGTATCCATGCGTTTGCTAACAGTAAATGGGGAAAAGTTAATCCTGTCCACCTACTCCGAACTCCTTCCCAATCCACCTACTCAACCCTTACCAACAGAAGAATTTCCCAGCTTGGCCCGGTTAGACCCGCTTTTAGCCACCTTGCAGTCTAAGATTAGTCAGCAAGCCATGGTTGCTTACCTCGGTCAACAGGCTCTAATTCATTCTGACCTATCAGCTTTAATAGATGAAGCGGTCTGTGTTGTAGCAAAAACCCTGGATGTAGAATACTGTAAACTTTTGGAACTGATGCCCGGAGGTCATGCTTTTTGGTTGAGGGCGGGGGTCGGTTGGCAAAAGGGACTGGTCGGCAATGCTCGGGTAAGTGCCCATATTAACTCCCAGGCCGGGTATACCTTACTCAAGAATGAAACCATTGTGGTAGATGATTTACGGGTGGAAACTCGATTTTCTGGAACTCCCCTGCTACATAATCATCGGGTGATTAGTGGTATGAGTATGGTTATTGCCCGTTGGGGACAGGATTCGGGCTTGAGCAAAACCCAGGTAGATTCTCCACCCATCCCACCCCCCATGTACGGGGGGCAGGGGGGGTGGGGGGTTTTAAGTGTTCATAGCACTCGCCATCGTCAATTTACCCCAGAAGATGCACATTTTTTAGAAGCGATCGCGAATGTCTTAGGGGCAGCGATTGAAAGTCATCGCGCCCAAGGACGTTTACAATTGATGGAACGAGCTATTAATAGTAGTAGTAATGGGATTGTGATTACCGATGCCACCCAACCGGATAATCCGATTATTTTTGTGAATAATGGGTTTGAACGAATTACGGGATATAGCAGGGAAGATATTTTAGGAAAAAATTGTCGATTTTTACAAGGGAATAATTCCCAAGATGCGGCCGTTAATGAACTTCGTCATGCTATTGCAGAAGGAAAAGAATGTCATGTCGAACTCCAGAATTATCGTAAAGATGGTGCGTTTTTTTGGAATGAACTTTCCATTGCTCCGGTCTATAGTCCTAAAGGATATTTAACTCATTTTATTGGGATTCAAGCAGATATAACTAAACGCAAACAATCGGAACAAGCCTTAGTTTTAAAATCCCAAGCCTTAGCTCAGTTTAGTTCTAATCTCAAACATTTGCATCGGATTACAACCTATAATCATCAAAACTTAGATGAACTATTTCGAGATTATCTCGAAGTTGGATGTGAAATTTTTCAATTATCAATTGGTTTCATCAGCAGACTAGAAAACAATCATATTATTATTGATACCGTTCATTCGGATTTAGATTTAATTCAACCCGGCATGACATTGCCTTTTGAAGAAAGCTACTGTTGTCAAGTCATTCAGACCCAGATGACTCAAGTTCATACCCAAATCGGGCAAAATCCCCAATTCAATCAACTCCAATGCTATCAAAGGTTTCATCTACAAACCTGTTTAGGAACTCCGATTTTGGTAAATGGTGAAATTTATGGAACCTTAGCTTTTGCTTCTTTAGAGGTTAAAACCGCAGATTACAAATCCTATGAACTGGAAATTTTAGAGTTAATGGCTCAAAGTATTGGTAGATTTATTGCTGCTAATCAAACAGAAAAACAACGACTAAAAGCCGAATTAGCTCTGCGAGAAAGTGAAGAACGCTATCGCCGTTTAGTTGAATTATCTCCTGAAACTATTGCAATTCATAATGGAGAACAATTAATTTATATTAATATGGCTGGAGCCAAATTATTAGGAGCAAATCGCCCTCAAGATTTGATTGGCCGCTCTATCTTTGATTTTCTTCCTCCTGATCATTTTAATTCCATTAATAATCCACTTCAAGATCATAACAATGAAGAGGAAACTCGGTCGTTAATAGAACAAAAATTAACTCGGTTAAATGGAGAAGTAATTGATGTAGAAATTGTGGGAATTCCAGCTACCTATCAAGGTCAATCTGCGATTCAAATTATTATTCGAGATATTACCGAACGCAAACAATTTGAAGCCCAACTCATGTATGAAGCCTTACATGATACCCTGACCCAATTACCGAATCGGAGCTTTTTCAATGAACGTTTGGCTCAAGCATTAAAACGATCAAAACAAGAACCCAATTATCAGTTTGCTATTTTATTTTTAGACCTAGATCGATTTAAAGTGGTTAATGATAGTTTAGGACATCTCATGGGAGATCAACTGTTAATTGAAATTTCCCATCGTCTTTTAAATTGTGTCAGTGCCTTAGATACCGTTGCCCGTTTAGGTGGAGATGAATTTACAATCTTGATTAATCGGGTTCAAAAAATCAGCGATGCAACCAGTATGGCGGAGAAAATTCACTATGAATTAACCCAACCTTTTTATATCCAAGGACATGAAATTTTTACGACCGTTAGTATTGGAATTGTTCCCAGTCGAGGTCATTATCTACCATCGGAAAATAATAGTCAAATCCATCAGTGTTTATTGTATAATAACCCGGATGATTTTTTACGAGATGCTGATATTGCGATGTATCGGGCTAAGGCAAAAGGCAAAGCTCGATATGAAGTTTTTGATTTAAGTATACATAGTCAAACCCTGTCTATATTGCAGCTAGAAACGGATTTACGGCAAGCTATTTATGGACGCATGATAATTGACAAACCACAAAAATCAGAGTTATCAAATCTCCTTGAAAGTCATGATTCAACGGCCTTAAAAACTACAGAATACTTATTAGAAAGCTCCGGTGATCAACCCACAAATATTAAGGGTTTTAAAGTCTATTATCAACCAATTGTTTCTTTATTCAGTGGTAGAATTACTGGCTTTGAAGCTCTAGTCCGTTGGTTCCATCCCACCCGGGGGTTAGTATCACCTGTAGAGTTTATTCCTGTTGCTGAAGAAACCGGATTAATTATTCCCCTAGGGGCTTGGGTTTTACGAGAAGCCTGTCAGCAATTGCAAGTTTGGAAACAACAATTAACCCAAAAATTTAGTTCTATTCAAACTGCCTCTACAGAAGACATTTATCCTGGAAAACAACGGTCTCATTGTGATATTTATCCCTTGACAATGAGTGTGAATCTCTCAAGTAAACAGCTTTGTCAAGTTAATCTCTTAGAACAAATTGATCAAATCTTATCTGAGACAGGTTGTAATCCTAGTGATTTAAAACTAGAAATTACTGAAAGTGTGATTATGGAAAATTTATCCACTTCGTTTATGATTCTAGCTCAAATCAAATCTAGGAAAATTCATCTATCAATTGATGATTTTGGCACGGGGTATTCATCTTTGAGTTATTTACATCAATTCCCCTTAAATAGTTTAAAAATTGATCGTTCATTTATTAGCCCTTTAGATCAGAAAAGTAGTGTCTTTCAAGGAAAAAAAAGCCAGCCTTTACAAATTGTCAAAGCTATTATTTCTTTAGCGCAAAATTTAGATTTAGATGTTGTGGCTGAAGGGATAGAAACCCGTGAACAAAGGAGAATTTTACAGGAGTTGGGTTGTCCATTCGGACAGGGTTATTTATTCGCTAAACCCCTAGAAGCTGAACAAGCAACCAAACTATTACTATCGGAGGCTAAAGAAATCTCATGATCACACTGATTTTATACAGTAAACCGGGCTGTCATTTATGCGAAGGACTGCAAGAAAAATTGGAGAAAATTCAAGCATCATCCCAAACATTAGGAAAATTTCAATTAGAAATTCGAGACATTACTACCCGGGAAGATTGGTTTGAAGCCTATCAATATTCTATTCCTGTTCTGTTTAAATCCGGCGAACCAAACCAACCCATCCCCCGTCCTGCACCTCGAATGTCGGTTATACAGTTGGAACAACTGTTACAGAAGTATTTGTAGGTTTCATCCCACGGCTGAAGCCAGTGGGCTTTCACGCTCCCACCCTGGCTTTGTAAAAAAGTTCATTGTTGCGCTGAGATCACTCTGGGTAGATGCGCTAAAGCGCAACAACGAGGCTGTTACTTTATTTATGACAAAAAATTACAAAACTCCTTTGGAACTGGGGATAGTATTTGCCCGACGGGAATCAATTTCAACTGCCATTCTTAGGGCTCTAGCAAAAGCTTTAAACCCGGCTTCAATAATATGATGGGAATTGATTCCATCTAACTGACGTAAATGCAATGTTAGTTGACTATTATTAACAATAGCTACAAAAAATTCTCGCACTAATTGAGTATCATAGGTTCCCACTCGTTGGGTCGGAATTTCTAAACCATAAGTCAGGTGAGGACGACCGGAAAAATCTAAGGCCACTTGGACTAAGGCTTCATCTAAAGGGGCAATAAAATGACCAAACCGGACAATTCCTTTGCGATCGCCTAATGCTTTAGCTAAAGCCAAACCCAGAGTAATTCCCACATCTTCATTGGTATGGTGATCATCAATTTCAATATCTCCGGTGGCCTGAATTTCTAAATCAATTAAGCCATGGGACGAAATTTGATGCAACATATGATCTAAAAATGGAACTCCTGTAGAAACCTTACAGATTCCTGTTCCATCTAAATTAACAGTTACATTAACCTCCGTTTCCCCCGTTTTTCGGTGTACTGTTGCAATTCTAGGAAGCATATTTAAATCAGTCATCAGTCATCAGTTATCAGTTATCAGTTAATAGTTTTCAGTTAATAGTTAACAGTTAATAGTTAACAGTTAATAGTTAACAGTTTTTAGTTAACAATTATCAGTTATCAGTTAACAGTTTTTAGTTAACAGTTGTCATTCAACAGTCATCAGTCATCAGTTATTAGTTATTAGTTAACAAGCTAACAGTTGATTAACTCTTAAACTGACAACTCTTAAACTGATAACTGTTAACTGTTAACTGATGACTGATTAATTACATTCCCATGATGCAATAACCCGAATCGACATACAGAATTTGGCCTGTAATGCCGCTGGATAAATCGCTACTCAGGAAAGCCGCTGCATTACCGACTTCCGTTTGAGTCACCGTCCGTTTTAGGGGGGCGATTTCTTCGACGTGATGAATCATGTCTAAAATCCCACCCACGGCCGAAGATGCCAAAGTCCGAATCGGGCCAGCCGAAATGCCATTCACCCGAACTCCCAATGGCCCCAATTCCGCCGCCAGGTAACGAACATTCATTTCCAAGGCTGCTTTAGCAATTCCCATGACATTGTAATTAGGAATCACCCGCACCCCACCTAGATAGGTTAGGGTGATAATGCTACCCCCTTGGGTCATTAAAGGTTTAGCAGCCGCACTCAGTTGGACTAGAGAATAGGCACTAATATCTAGGGCGCGAGTAAATCCAGCCCTGGATACATTGCTAAAGTCCCCAGACAGTTCCTCCTTTCCCGCGAAGGCCAGACAATGGATCAGAATATCAATTCGTCCCCATTGGTCACGGATGGCCGTAAATAACTCCTCGATTTGAGTATCATTCTGGACATCACAGGGCAGAAATAAAGTAGGGTTAAGGGGTTCAACCAATTCTTGCACCTTTTTTTCAAAACGACCTTTCTCATCAGGAAGGTAGGTGATTCCAAGATTAGCTCCAGCTTGGTGAAGCTGTTGGGCAATGCCCCACGCAATGGAGCGATTATTGGCAATGCCGGTAACAAGTGCGTTTTTTCCGTTCAAATTCAGCATAATAGATTATTCTATAAGTAATTGGTATCCTAATCAAAGCCATGGATTTGCCGATTTCTACCGGGGATAAAACATTGATCAGACAATCATCCGTCGATTAAACAGATAAATGATGCAATTAGCGTAAACTGAAATACGGAAGATATATTAGAGCATTATTAGTGCAAGGGATCGGGTTGTGACGTATGATAGACCGTTAGCAGAAGTGTTCCGCAGTATCGGCGGAGGGGCGTTCCCTCCTGTCGTGGAAAGCTTTGAACGGAGTAAGACGATCTTCTTTCCCGGCGATCCGGCGGAGCGCGTCTATGTTCTGATCAAAGGGGCGGTGAAATTGTCCAGAGTCTATGAAGCTGGAGAAGAAATTACCGTCGCTTTACTTCGAGAAAATAGTGTATTTGGTGTTTTATCGTTAATTACAGGTCATCGGTCAGATCGGTTTTATCATGCCGTTGCCTTTACCTCTGTAGAATTACTCTCAGTTCCGATTGAACAGGTGGAGAAAGCCCTGAAAAGCGATCCCGAACTGCCGATGGTGATGTTGCGCGGATTATCGTCTCGGATTTTACAAACAGAGATGATGATTGAAACCTTAGCTCACCGAGATATGGGATCGAGATTAGTTAGTTTTCTCCTGATTCTTTGTCGAGATTTTGGCGTACCGGGTAGAGACGGAATTCGGATTGATTTGAAACTTTCCCATCAGGCGATCGCAGAAGCGATTGGTTCCACGCGAGTTACCGTTACCCGTTTATTAGGAGATTTACGACAAAAAAACATGATCTCAATTTATAAGAAAAAGATCACAGTCCATAATCCCGTTACCCTAGGTCAACAATTTACTTAATCTACGGTTAGGTTTCCTAGATTAACCTAGAAAAGATCTAGGAAACTTGCTATTAGATATAATTAGAGAAAATTGGGCAAACTGCATTAACTAGATTATTAAATTTTTAGATTCTCAGGTTTTTAAGTCCTGAGTTTCCACTCTCCCAGATTTTTCTTACTTTATGACCGCAGGAATTATCCTGGTTATATCCATCTTAGTTTTGGGTGGCGTGATTGCGACGGTTAGCGATCGCCTGGGAACTAAAGTTGGAAAAGCCAGGCTGAGTTTGTTTAATCTTCGCCCCCGCAACACTGCTATGGTTGTGACTATTTTAACTGGCAGTGTGCTTTCGGCATTGACCTTGGGGATTTTATTTGCTTCAAGTAAACCCCT
>B570J29625_1000134_pt1 | contig 11115 bp, 10 predicted proteins | sample LakMenEpi26Aug09_FD_29625 | JGI IMG/M metagenome (IMG submission 29625) | reverse complement strand
AGTCTCGTACTCTCCTCTAATATTGCTGTGAAGCAATTCTGGAAACAGTAGGGGGCAACTCCATGAATACCGAGCAATCGGGGCTAGACAGGAGAATCCCATGCGGTTCACCCGTGGGAGTGTCAATTAGCGGATTCTGAAGGAATTCCAACTCGTTTGCGTAGGGATTGGGCCCGATATTTTGCGGTTTGATTATCGGGATCATTTTTTAATGTTTCTTCATAGGCCTCTAAAGCCTGGGCCGTTAGCTTTTTCTTTTCGTAGGCATAACCCAAATTATTAGAAGCGGAGGGGTAAATGGGACTTAACTTTAAGGCTTCTTTATATTGACGAATGGCAATATCGTATTGTTCTTTAGCTAGATGGGCATATCCCAAGGCATTATAAATCATGGCTAGGTTTTCAGGAGCTTCATCTTCCCCGGCTTTTAAGGCTTTTTGTAATACGGTAACGGCTTGGGAATAGAGTTTTTTATCATTATAAATACTTCCTAATTCATAGTATTCCTGTGCGTTTCCCTGTTCTTTTGATAATTTAGTTTGTAGATCAAAAAGGGTGCTTTCTATCCGACGGGTTTTAATAATTTGACGAATCACAAAGACAATGGCGGCTGCCAGTAACCCCACTAACAGTAATAAATAGGCGATGGGAAGGTTCTTATCCATAATTTTAAAAGGAGAGTTTTTTCAACACAAAGGTGAAGGATCGAATTAAATCTATCCTTCACCTTAGCTAACAATGGGCAATTTTGTCTATTCAGTTGAACAGGCGGTTTTAAGTGGTTAAAACTACTTGTTTGCACTCTTGGCAAGATCAACGACTTTCCCAAAGGTTTGAGGATCTAAAACAGCAAGTTGGGCTAACATTTTACGATTTAGTAAGATATTGGCTTTTTTCATATTGCCAACTAACTGACTATAGCTAATTCCGTTAATCCGAGCCGCGGCATTAATCCGAGTAATCCATAACCGTCTAAAATCACGTTTACGGTTACGGCGATCGCGATAGGCATTTTTCAACGCCTGCATGACTCTCTGATTCGCGGTGCGGAAGTTAGTAGACTGACAACCCCGAAATCCTTTGGCAAGTTTCAGTATTTTTTTGCGGCGTTTGCGAGCAACATTACCGCGCTTAACTCTGGTCATTTACGTTTGTTTCCTTTAATAAAATTCGTTTAGAGGCTTACAAATAGGGCAGCATCAAACGCACGTTNTCTGTTTGAGTCTCACTCACCAGCGCCATCTTAGACAGATTCCGTTTGCGAGCGGAGCTTTTATGCTGTAACAAATGGCTTTTGTAAGCCTTACGACGCACAATTTTTCCGCTACCAGTAACTTTAAATCGTCTGGCTGCGGATTTCCGAGTTTTGAGTTTGGGCATGGATTCGCCTAAATTCGACACAGCCTATAATTTTATCATAGGAGTTGATATTCTCACAAGTCCTGAGTTTTAGAGTTTGGGGTTTAGCTTCTCGTGTTCGACTTCAACAACCGTATGCACATTCCCCCTGGGGTTAAAATCCCCTCTAATGCTGACTTCTAAGGGATCGACGGCGGCAACAAAATCATCTAAAATCTGGTTTATCGATTCTTCGTGGGAAATATAGCGATCGCGGTAACTATTAATGTACAGTTTGATCGATTTTAATTCCACCACCCGCTCATTGGGAAGATATGTTAAATAAATCTTGGCAAAATCGGGATATCCAGAAAAAGGACATTTACAGGTAAATTCGGGTAAGATAATCTCAACGAAATAGCGACGACCAATTCTAGGATTAGGAAAGGTAATCAATTGTCCTTCCTCGATTTCCCGTTCACCATATTTTGATGCTTCTGGACTGGCGGTGGCAGATTCTGTGGGTTCGGAGTAAGAGTGGCTCATAGTTAGGATTCAACAGTAACTCTTTAAAGTGTAGTGATGGCAGGGTGAATTTTTCTGCAATTGCTGGAAAAAATTCGTTCAAATAGTTCTAATCACAGGTATTGTAAAACATAATAAGTTTCTAATAAAATGTTCACCCTCAATTACAAGTCGTCCTATGCAAAATGCTGACGCCTCTAGTCCTAATCCGTCAGTGGCATCGAATAACTACTCTCCATCAATTCCCATTTCTATCTATCGGGAAGTTACGGCGGAGTTGCAAACCGTTCAATCTCAACTCCAAACGCTCAAAACCCAAAATCAACAGCTAACCCAGCAAAATCAACAACTTAGGCAAGAATTAGAAAACGTTGTACAATCTGCCATTGGGTTGCACCAGGCTATTAATAAAGCCCAAAGCATCAGTCAGGGCAAAAAATCTCAATTTTCATCCCCAGGAGCAAGTTCTTTTAGCGTTGAAATTCCGACCCATATCGGAGCAACTTCCACGACTTCCCCCATGATGGAAATTTCCCCCTCAATTAAACTTGAACCGAGGGGAAATGAACCCAGTTTTCCGTTTTCTGAGTCTCCCAAACCCCCATTAATTCCAGAAATAGCACAACCTTTATTTACAGAACCAACAGAGGCCCGGTTACGCCCGATGTCTAAATCTCAGCGTTCTGAATTGAGCGGGTTTTGGTTAATTATATCAATTGTTTTGATTGTAGTAGTCGCCTTTGGTGCTGGTTATTGGATTGTTCGTCCTCTGTTGAACCAACAGCGCTAGTATGAGAGGTAATAGGTAATAGGTAATAAGTAAGCGGAAGGAAAACCCTCCGCCAATACTGTTTCTGAAGTTGTAGATATTAATGCAACTTTCTAAGAATTAATCAGCTTATCGAGTGGCTGTAATGTAGTTTCCAGAAGGGACATTGATTGTGTTAGCTCGGTGTTGGTATGAATAGTTTCACTATTGAATTTTAGGAAATTATCAATACCAACGAAAGGATGAGAAACACAATCCTTTGTTTCGATTTGACTTGACTCGGATAACCGATGAACGGGTTCTAACCGCGAGTTCCAGTTTCAACTAAAGTTGCTAAAGATTCTTCGCTGATTGAATCTGGGATCTCAGTCTCGTCTGGTTCATAACCGCGTTTGAATTCTCTCGATCTTACCTGTTTGGCTTGAAGCGCGGTTTCTAGAAACTTAATGGCTCGCTGAGGATTGCCTGCTCCACAAAAGAATAAGTCAGCAGCGAAATAGCCTAATTCTGGCCAAGTGTGAATAGCAATGTGAGACTCAGCCAAAGTGGCTGTTGCAGTTACTCCGTGAGGACTAAACTGGTGTACACATAAGTCGATGAGGGTAGCCCCCCCAGCAGAAATTGCATCAAGCATCGCGCGACGGATGCGTTCGGGATCGTTCAGAAGTTCTGCAGGACACTGCCAAGCGTCAACGACCAGATGGGTTCCCAATTGTTTCATTCTTCGGGTTTTACCTCCACCCTAAAGTGTATCAAACCTTTCAATCCTACCACACATTTTCAGAAATTGTGCAAGGGTTTGAACGAAACTGCTCCGAACTTCTATGAATAGCTGGCGCCGTTAGGCATAATCGCTCCTTCCAGGCTGACTTTGTTTAGGTGATCAATATTGAGACTCGCACCGATTAAGTTAGTCGCACAGAGATTAGCTCCGGTTAAATTTGCTCCTTTGAGGGAAGTCAAAAGCAGTCCGGCTCCGGTGAGATTAGCATGGCTCAAGTTCGCCCCGCGCAAATCGGCTCCTAAGAGCGTCGCACCTTCTAAGTTGGCGCCACTGAGGTTAGCCCCGCGCAAATTAGCCTTAGTCAAATCGCTGCGTCTTAAATCAGCATTCTGTAAGTTTAAACCGTTTAAATAGGTATCTTTAAGATTTGTGTCTTGGAGGCAAGCTCCTTTTAAGTTGGCTCCGTTTAAGTTACTGCCACTTAAATCCGCCCCTTGTAAGTTAGCAACTGAGAGGTTAGCCACACCCAAATTAGCCTCCCGCAGACTAGCCTCGCTCAGATCGGCATGACTCAGATTAGCCCCACTCAGATTACCTTGGTTTAGGTAAGATCGGACTAATTTAGCATGGCTTAAATTAGCTCCACTGAGATCAACTTCAGTTAAAATGGTTCGAGTTAAGTTAGCACCACTTAAATTAGCGCCGCTTAAAATTGCTCGGCTGAGGGTTGCCCCGACTAAAATTGTATCGGTGAGTTTGCAACCATTTAGGAGACAGGCTGAAATTAAACTGGCTCCGGTGAGGTTTGCCCCAGTTAAGTCTGTTTCGGACAAAATCGCACCACTGAGCATAACTCCACTGAGGTCAGCATTGCGTAAAATACTATTGGTCAGACTGGCTCCACTGAGATTGGCTTCAACTAGAACGGCCATGGTGAGGTTAACTTGACTCAAATCAGCCCCATTGAAATTCGCTCCAATTAGGCGGGCGCGAGATAAATTAGTTCCTTGTAAGTTGGCATTACTAAGATTAATTCGATTCAAATTTTCCTGTTTCAAGCAGGCTACCATCAGATGGATGCCACTAAAATTTCTCTCTCCTGTAGCATATCGAGTTAATAACTTATCGACATCGATGCTTTCATTAGCCTTCATAAAAAATGAACGGTTTTATTTAATGTGTAAATAGTGGAAAATGACCATGAATTGCTTTAACACAGTTCATGGCAAGGGAAAAAATGCCAAATAATGCTTATTAGTCTGTGATCATAGATAAATCAACCTAGACCAGATTCAGTCTAAATTCTTTGTGGGAATCTAACTGTATCGGACGTTGCTACTTAACTACATTCAGGTGAATGGCTAACCCCAAAGTGAATCGGGCTTAACTGGTATCACCCGCAATATAGGTGTATTGGGCGATTAATCGCCAGATTATTGCTAAACAGAATTGCTGAAAATCATAGTGCGGCTGAAGTGGAATATCCCGCAGCATATATAAAATAATACAAGAACGAAAGTGCTCAGAAGTCTTAGATAGGACTGGATAACCCTTGATTTGGGATAACCCAAAAACGGGTAAACTAACCGAGCTTGGGTCGAATGTCGGTTTCAGATGAAAACGACGGGCTAAAAGTCTAACCCGGAAGAAACTCCTCCATCGCTGTTGATTTGGGATATTCATAGGATGTTTTAATCCTAAACCCTTTCTTCCTAATCCGGTGACAGGTCAGGCAAAATTGCCTGACCTCAAGGGTTAGGGGTTTTCTACGGGCTAGGATCAAAGGTTAACTGATCTTTTTACCTCGATTGATCAAAATTGTTTCTTAAACTAATCATAATCGCTGGAGGCTCAACTCGGCAAGGTGGGTTTTTCAAGTTAGGTTGGATCTGAGTCAAGCTAAAAGTGTTAAGGACTGAATCACTAAACAGGGAAAGCCTCCATACTAAGATTAAAGTGTGATCGCTTTCAGGAGGTTTTATGGAAATTCGCGGTGTCTGGTTAACGAATACGGATAGTCGAGTCATGTTTTCTCGACAGACCATTGCTGAAGCGATGGAATTCTTGGTGGAGACAGGTTTTAATGTGGTGTTTCCGGTGGTTTGGAATAAGGGCGTTACTTTGTATCGCTCTCAGGTGATGGCCCAAACCTTCGGGATCGAAATCGATTTCTATTCTAAGGGGCGTGACCCGTTACAGGAAGTGATTGAGGAAGGTCATCGGGTGGGGTTAGAAGTAATTCCCTGGTTTGAATTTGGGTTTGCGAGTTCCTATCAACAAAATGGGGGCCGAATTTTATCTCAAAAACCTGGCTGGTCGGGGATTAATTCTACGGGGGGATTAGTTGTTAAAAATGGGTTTGAGTGGATGAATGCTTTTGACCCAGAAGTACAAAATTTTGTTCTAAGTTTAGTCTTAGAAGTGGTGAGAAAATACGATATTGATGGGGTGCAAGGGGATGACCGGATGCCTGCAATGCCCTCGGAAGGAGGGTATGATCCGAAAACAATTGCTCTTTATCGGCAAGAATTTGGGCGTCAACCTCCGAGCTATCATAAAGACCCCCAATGGGTACAATGGCGGGCGAATATCCTAACAAATTTTTTAATTCGTTTACGTCGAGAAGTTAAGGCAATTAAACCAAATTTGTTGATTTCCATGGCTCCTAGTCTTTATAAATGGGGTTTAGATGAATATTTACAGGATTATATTGCTTGGATTGATCAAGATTTAGTTGATTGGATTCACCCTCAGTTATATCGGCGCAATTTTTGGAGTTATAAAGGGTTAGTTGATCAATTAGTTGATGTGCAGTTTAGGGATTGGCAGTTACCCAAACTTTCTCCAGGGATTTTAGCAAAAATCGGTTCCTATTGCATTACGGCGGATGATTTATTGAAGTCAATTGACTATAATCGGTTTAAAGGAGTTCAAGGAGAAATATTTTTCTTTTATGAAGCCCTAAGGTTGAATAATAATGCCTTGGCTACAGCCTTGAAAAAAGGCCCTTATGCTATTCCTGCTAAATTGAGATAGGGGAAAGCCAGGGGAGCAGGGGGTAGGAGGAGCAGGGGATGTAAACTCCTTCTATTACCCATTCGTAATTCGTAATTCGTAATTCGTAATTTCTAGGTTTTTTTGTTTTTAAAGATTTTACCAATATTGATTTGACTTAAATTATCATATTTATAACGGAGAAAAATTTATTGCTGAAGCAATATCTAGTATTTTATCTCAAACCTATTCGGCATTATCAGCTATTTCCCCCTCCATTTCGTCAGCAAGCGGTATTGATCTATAATTCTATCCAATGGGGTTTACCAACCCAACCAAAACCCTGTGATGATTGTAAATTCATTTTGATATTAAAGCCCTGAAGGGCTTACTACGAGTTTTGCTTCGATCATCATTCTTACAACATCTGGCATTTTATATTTTGCTTTCCATCCTAACTTTTGTTCTGCTTTACCCGGATTTCCTCGACCTACTGCAATATCCGTAGGTCGTAATAAATTACTATCAGATTTAACACAGGTTTTCCAATCTAATCCCACACAGGAAAAAGCTGTTTCTATAAATGATTCTAAGGCATAAGTTTCTCCTGTTGCGATCACATAATCATCTGGCTCTTGCTGCTGCAACATTAAATACATGGCTTCTACATACTCTGGAGCCCAACCCCAATCTCGTTGAATTGAAATATCCCCTAAATAAAGTTTATCCTGTTTTCCGGCTGCAATATCAATAGCTGCTTTAACAATTTTTTGGGTGACAAATCGTTCGGGACGCAGGGGAGATTCATGGTTAAATAAAATCCCAGAACAGGCAAATAAACCATAGGCTTCTCGATAGTTGGCGACTTCCCAAAAAGCCGTTGCTTTGGCTACAGCGTAGGGACTGCGGGGACGGAATGGAGTATTTTCATCGGCAGGAAGTCCTTTTGTATCGCCAAAACATTCACTGGAACTAGCATTATAAAGTTTAATTTTAGCGCCTGTAAATCGAATCGCTTCTAATAAATTTAATGTGCCAATTGCCATGCTTTCTAAGGTTTCTACAGGTTGTTCAAAGGATAATCCTACTGAACTTTGACCTGCTAAATTATAGACTTCATCGGGTTTAACTTTAGTCAAGATTTGCAATACACTTCTAAAGTCCGTTAGACTCATAGATTCTAATTTGATTTTTTCTCGAATTCCCAAGCGGGATAAATTGCTAAAGGAAGACATTTGAGCATCCCGTGATGTGCCATAAACGGAATAACCTTGTTTTAACAATAGGTCGGCTAAATAGGCCGCATCCTGTCCCGATACCCCACAAATTAATGCTGTTTTCATAAATAATTTACAATGCCTGATCAAAACTATTATATGGGTTCGGGGCGGGTTTTGGGAGATTATTTTTGGGTATTAAAGGTTAACTCGAACCCGCCCCTACGGATAACGACTAACAATCCCTAAAATTCGTTCCATTGCATATTTCCATTCTGGGGATTGACTTAAGGTAGAAGCATCCAAAGGATGGTTTTTATAATTGGATAATCGCACAAAATCATTCACCCATTCTAACACAGATTCGGTGGCAAATTCAAAGGGGGAGTATTTTAAAGATTGTTCAAGAAAATTAACCATTTGAGATAGATTACCTTGGGTATAATAATACCAAGCATTCCAAAGTAATGAAGCATATTTGAGGCGATGATTAAGCTGTTTTACTTCTGTTTTAGTTAAGGGTAAATTGATCAAGTCATCTTCCTGGGGGGAAGTTAAAGCAATTTCTATAATTTCTAGGGTTTGTTTTAACATCCGGTCTTCTTTAAAGAGTTCTTCTGCTCGTTGTTTAGATGCTACACCCATTTTAGATAATAATAGAGGATTAATTGCTAATTCTTGAAGACTTTGAACAAGTTCATTAACCGTTTTTTCGGGATCAATATTAGGATCACTTAACAGTTTTCCCGTATCTCCTAATCCTTCGGGAATACCACCCGCAGCCGAGGCGATAATGGGTAATCCTTTTGCCATGGCTTCCATAATAGCAAAGGAGGGGGCGGCTTCTGCTAGGGAGGTTAATATAAAGATATCACAGGCATCTAACCAGTCGGGAATATTCCATATTTGCCCTAAGAATATGACGCGATCGCTAACTCTTAAATCCTCAACTTTTTGCTTTAATTCATGTTCTAAATCATGATCACTTCCCTGTCCTGTTCCTGCCCAAACAAAGTATAATTTTTCCCAGATAGAAGTGTGTTTTAATTTAGCGATCGCTTCTAACTGAAACCGATGTCCTTTAATCGGTGCTAATCTTGCCGTTGTTAAGCACATAATTCCATCTTCAGGAATACCAATTTCTTGCCGTAACCGTTGACGAGTAGATAAATTAGGCGAGGTAAAATATTTTTCTGAGCGCCCATAATATACTACATTTCCTTTATTTTTCGGTAAGCCAAATTGGTCTTGTAAAATCTGAATATGTTCGTAAGCTGCGGTATTAAAGGTACGCGAAGAACCATATTGATATAATACTCCTTTGGCGTAGGGAACACCATCTCCCATGGTAAAATTAATATGTTCTGGCATCGCTAATCCCAAGGCGATCATATAGGGAATATTCCGTTGAATTGCAGTTTGTTTAGCGGCAAAATGGGAGTAAGGCCAGCCATCACTAAAAATAATAAAATCGGGTTTAATTTCATCATAAAGGGTTTCTGCATCTTGGGTATTTCTGAGAATTCGCGGTAAATCTTTACTGGTACTATAGTCTAACCAATATTGCTGAATTCCTAACTCTTTTTCTTCCTCAACTAAGGGGTTATGATGTTGGGGTCTAACGGCCGTTACCCGATAGCCTAATTTAGCTAATTCACAAAGAATTAAATGATCGTATTGGGCTAACCCGCCAATACCAGGATCATCGGTATTTATTAATAGAATATGGGGTTTATTCGAGGCAGGAGTTAAGGTAGATTTAGGTCGGGGAGTAAGTTTTGGATTCATAATTTTATGGATAACAGTTTGCCATTCCTGAGACTTAATTAAAGCATAGATATCTATTTTTTCCCCATAGTCTGACGCAATATTTTGAAACCCATCAAGCCATTGAGAAATTGTTTCGGTTAGAGGAGAAAAGGTATGTTTTATAGAGTTCTCTAAACAATATATCATCAAATCGGGATAACCATCTCGATACATTCGCCAAGCCAACCATAACCAACGCTCATAACTTTCTTTCTGATGTAATTTACGAATTTGATCAGGAAGATCGGAATGATCAAAAAATTGATTCATAACAATTTCAGTATTTTTAATAACTTTTAATCCCCCCGACATTAAATTATTATCATGTTGACGGTAACAGGCATGAATTTCTTTAAACCAAACGGTTTTACATCCCATTAAAGAAAGGCGTAAAACAAAATCTAAGTCTTCCGTGGGGGGATAACGATGATCAAATCCTCCCACTTTTTCCCACCATTTTCGGCGTAAAATCATAGCACTTGGACGTACACATTTATGTAAAACCCAAGTTTCTAAATTCAATTCTGGTGCGTGTACCCAAGGCTTAATGACACTCACTACAATTCCTTTTTGATTAACAACACACCAGCCACTTTGGATAAAATCAATACTAGAATCAGTATCAAAAATAGCGACCTGTTCCGCTAATTTTTGAGGTAAGAAAAAGTCATCTCCATCTAAAAAAGCTAAAAATTCTCCTTGTGCAATTTCACAGCCATGATTTCTAGCTTTTGCTGCTCCTTGATTATCTTGATAGATATACTTAATTACGGGGAAAAAAGGTTTGAGAATTTCTTGAGTTTGATCTTGAGATCCATCATTAATAACAATAACTTCATAATTAGTATAGGTTTGTTCGAGAACACTTTTTACACATTGCTCAATATATTTCTCACAATTATAAGCGGGAATAATCACACTCACCCTAGGTTTATTTTGTGGTGCATTTTCAGTAATTAATTGTTTCCATTCGGGTAAATTATAGAAATTTTCTAAATCAATTTCATAACCATAACCACGACAATAACCAATAAATCTATGTACCCAATCAGAAATAGTAATCGCTACGGTATAAGGAGTATAAAGTAAAGATTTTTGGAGAAATTTAGCCATTTCTTCAAGATGATTGGTATGATATAAGTGCCATGCCATCCAAGTAAAAGTTTCATATCGAGCGGGTTTTTCCAGTTGCAAAATTTCATCAGATAAATTAGGCTGACTGAAAAAATAATCGTGAAGTGCTACAATTAAGTTAGCCCTTTCTCTAGCTTTTTGATTAGAAACAGTTTGCTGATGTTGCCGATAATTAACGGTAATTTCAGGGAGCCAAATGGCTTCATATCCTTGTGATGCTAAACGCCAAATAAAATCAACATCATCGACTCCATTAAAACGAGAATTAAATCCTCCGACTTGCTGCCAAGATTCTCGTGTAAACATTAAAGAGCTAGGTAAAATTGGAGTTCTTGTTATCCAAGTTTCTAGGGTTAAATCNGGTAAATCATGCCAAGGTTCAATATCAGAAATGTTATGATTATTTTGATCAATTAAACGCCAACCACTATTGACAATAGCTATATTTGGGTTAGTATTAAAATAGGCAACTTGATGGGCTAATTTTTCAGGTAAAAATACATCATCTTGATCCAGTAAAGCAATTAATTCTCCTCTAGCTTCCTTAATTCCCCTATTTCTGACGGCTGCAACTCCCTGATTAGATTGCACAATATAACGAATTA
>B570J29625_1000130_pt1 | contig 11365 bp, 7 predicted proteins | sample LakMenEpi26Aug09_FD_29625 | JGI IMG/M metagenome (IMG submission 29625) | reverse complement strand
TCAATGACTTGAGTTTCTAAATAATCTAAAACTTGATCTAAGACTTGATTCGCTTGTTCTGGATTACGACAGTCAGCAATCAGGCATTCAACCACCTTAATTTGAACTATTTGTTGATCAATATCAGCTTTAAGATCTTGACAGCTTTTTAAGTTACCACTGTCATCACCATTAACTTTATTGTTAAGAACAAAAAATGATCTGGCTGATAATTCATTTAAAGCTTGACTGGCTGTATTATAAAGTTCTGTGTCGTAAATTGCCCACACAGAACCATTCTCATTGGGTTTAAGAATAAATAAAACTACGTCAACTTCTTCCTCTAAAGTTGTCAACATTAATTTTTCATCACCCAGTTTAAAATCTCCTAACCCTGGTAAATCAACTAATGCAATTTTTCCGATTTCATTGGCATTAGGAAAAGGGCAGGAAATTTCTACTTTCCTAACNGCTAAATGTTTGCTATCGGTGAGTTTTCCATTTTCTTCTTNCTGAGCAACATATTCTCGGATTTTTTCTTTGGTTATCCGTATCGGTTGTTTACCAATAAACGGGGAATAATCGTTAAAATTTAAGTAATAATCATCATAAAGACGTTTATAGATTGTGTTAGTGGTGGCATCATTTCCTTGCAGTAAATCCGGTGATAGTTGGATTCTGGGAAAATCATCTAAGCTCTGAGGTGGGGTTTTAGGTAAAATATTAGCCAGTTTTTTATGGTCAAAGTAGGGAAGAATTACCTCTTGTAAAAATGATTCTTCAGTATGAAATGTAACTAACGCTTCAGTTAGATTTTCCGGTTGATGGTAGATTGTGCTACGAACCGCAGTACAGGCTTTTCCTGAACGGGCTGGAATTTCATGATCAGACAGTCCACTCAGGGTTTGTAGTAGGGTACTTTTCCCTTGTTTCATTCGTCCAACCACGCCGATATTAAGGGTTTTACGAGCGAAACGAATCCTTAACTTATACAGTTCTCGTAATTCTTTTTCTATTGTTGATAAAATTGAAGAAAAATCAATTTTATTTAACTTATCAACAATTTTAGCCTCGTTTGGCCATTGGTTAAGTTGTTGCTTTCGGTCAGTCTCTAAAATTTGAATTGCATTTTGCAGATTCTTTAAATTAGCTTCTACACTGATGATCCTCTGGGCCAGGGGCTGGCGTTTTTGAATAATTTCAGCAATTCGCGCAGATCTGTTAGCTGTTGTTATGTTCATTTTAACCTGGCTGACTGGTCTTTGATGAAGTCTCCCAATTTTATCATGAGTCCGAATAAAATAACCTCTGTGTACTAATATTTTTTGCTTCGCCTTTGGTTCCTCGGTTCTACCTGGGAACTGGAAACTGAGGTTATGTCTCTGGTTAATATGCAAAAATGGTATAGGATGCGCTGAAGCACAACAACGGGATAATTTATAGGTGATTTTGGATGATTTTTGCTGTTTCTTTTCCGGTTTTTTCCCAACTAAATTGTTTAACTTGTGTTAGTCCTAATTGTCTTAAATGCGATCGCATTTCCGTATTATTTACTATAGTTTCCATTGCTTCTGTAATTTCTTGAACTTGATAAGGATTAACATATAATGCCGCATTTCCTCCCACTTCAGGTAAAGAAGATAGGTTAGAAGTAATTACGGGAGTTCCGCAAGCCATTGCTTCTAAAATAGGAAAACCAAACCCCTCCCAAAGACTGGGAAAAACAACAGCAATGGCTTGATTAATAATTTTAGTTAATTCATCGGTCGGAACATAATTTAAAAACTTTACTTGTTGAGTTAATTCTAACTCTTGAACTTGCCTTTTGAGTTCGGGGGTATAGGTTTCATCCGTTGGGCCAGCTAACCATAATTCATAGTCTGATGGTTTTTTTAACCTAGCAAAAGCACTAATTAATCGAGATACATTTTTATGAGCATCATGACGACCAATATAGAGAAAATAATTGCGGGTTGGTAAGTCTAAAAATTGAAATCGTTGCGGGTTGTAGGCGAGGGGAATTGGTGTGATTTTCTGTTCTGGAATCTTAAAAAATTCGATTAAATCTTCAGCCGTGGCGATAGAATTACAGACAATATGTTCGGCTTGGGATAATACCAAGGGAATATAATATTTAAAATAAGCTGTTAACCGAGAACTTCGTCTGGGAAATCTTAACGGAATAATATCATGGGCCATAACTATTGACCGACATCCAGAATATAAAGGAGCTTCTGGAACCGGAGAAAATAGCAGATTTCCCTTTAATTGCTGATAAAGTTTAGGGAGTTTAAACTGTGTCCAAAGTAACCGCCTAAGATGTCCCTTTGTTCCTTGGTCGGGGGTCATATTATTAGGAACAGAATAACAGGAATAATCGAGGTTTTCTTGAGAGGTTAATAAGGTAGGTTGCAAAGGTTTTAAAGCGGGTAAAATATGACTAGCATAAATAGATATTCCCGTAGGTTCAGGAATTAAAAATGATAAATTAATCAAGAGTGAATTACTCATAAAAAATCTATAATTGAAAATATTACTAAATCCATAATAGCTTATTTCTGATATATTTTAACAATAAATTTTACAACTCCTTTGAGTTTATACCAAGATGTTTGAGGCGTAATTAAGATTGTAATTAAACCAATAAAACTAATTCTAAATAACCAGTAGATAAAAACAGCTTTAGAGGTATGTTTATGAAGACTGAGGAGGTAACTATAAATACTATATTGAAGTTTGAGGTTAGGGTTTCTCTGGGTAATAGATGAAGTTTGATGAAATACTTGAATTTGTGCAGTAATCCCAATTTTATGTCCTTGATTTCGATACCTTAAACAGAAATCAAAATCTTCATAATAGAGAAAATAGTTAGGATCAAATTGAGGACACTCGTTAAAGTTTTTGAAATTAATTAACAGACTACATCCCGATACCCATTCTGTTAACTGGTAAGGTTGATTTTGCAAAGATTCTGATAGTTGATTACAGACTTTAATTATACCAGTTTTTCGGTTAAATTGACCTTCTGTAAATTCTAATTCTCCNTTATNATTNTAAATAACTGTTCCTAAAATAGACAATTCTGGGTAAGATTTAAAGAAATCAATTGCTGGAGATAGGGTATTTTTAGATAAATAAGCATCAGGATTAATTAACCAAACAAGGGCTTGAGAATCCTGTTGATAAACCCAATTTAACCCAATATTACANGCTCGACCAAACCCAATATTTTNGGGTGCGTTAAATACTATAATATACGGAGATTTTAACCGATGAATAAAAAGATCNTCAGGAGAGTTATTAATGATAATTACCTGATAATTTATCCCCTGTGGAGACGCGCCGTGGCACGTCTCTACAATCGAATTGATTAACCGTTGAATCAATTCGGTGGAGTAATAATTAACCGTTATCCAGTAAATCACGCTAATTCAACTTGACTATCATCTCCAATCATAAAACGTAGGGCTTTGGGTCGTTGAGGGGCGGTACTTAAACTAGCCCGACGACCAATAACCGTATCTACAATGCGTTGGTTAATTCCAATAATTTTAGCTTCACTTAAGATGACACTATGTTCGATTTCAGCATCAATTAAAGTGACTTTATTATCAATACTACTATAGGGGCCAACAAAGCAATTTTCTAAATAGCAATTTTCCCCAATAATTACTGGCCCCCGCACACTACAGTTGACTAATTTCGTGTTTTTACCAATTTTAACCCGTCCTAATATTTGACTCTTTTCATCTATTTCTACTGCTACATCGTAGGTAATACAGGAATCTAAAATAATTTGATTTGCACTGAGTAAATCATCTTTTTTTCCCGTATCTAACCACCACCCTTCTAAGGTACAAGCTTCAACATTTTTACGATCATCAATCAGTTGTTGAATTGCATCGGTAATTTCCAGTTCTCCTCTGGGAGAAGGTTGGATTTTAGCGATCGCCTCATGAATGGTTTTATCAAAAAAATAAACCCCAACTAGAGCTAAATTAGATGGGGGAACTTTAGGCTTTTCAACTAACTTTAATACTCGTCCTTGATCATCAACAACGGCTACCCCAAAAGCACTAGGGTTACTCACTGTTCTGAGTAAAATTAAAGCATCCAGTTGTTGCTGTTTAAACCTCTCAGAAAACTGACTTAGTTGACTTTCAATTAAGTTATCTCCCAAGTACATAATAAAGGGAGAATCTCCTAAAAATGGTTGACCCACTTTCACTGCATGGGCGAGTCCGGCGGGTTGTTCTTGTAAAATATAGGTAATTTTTGCGCCAAAGCGATCGCCATTTCCGGTTAAATTTTTAACTTCTTCTCCGGTTTCTGGACTAATAATAATCCCAATTTCTGTAATTCCAGCCGCCACAATTCCTTCAATTCCATACCATAAAATCGGTTTATTAGCGACGGGAACGAGTTGTTTTGCACCCGTATAGGTTAAAGGGCGTAACCTTGTTCCTTTTCCACCGGAAAGAATCAGTGCTTTCATAATTAATAGTTAAGGGTTAGTAGTTGATAGGCAAGAGTAAGATAGACGCGCCGTGGCACGTCTCTACGGTTTTAATTCCTGTAACATTTTCCGCAGTCCTTGTCGCCATTGGGGAGTATGATTTCCCAAAAGATTTGCTAATTTTTTCCCACTTAAAACCGAATAGGCGGGACGACTAGCAGGCGTTGGATATTCGGCGGTGGTAATAGGAATAACGCGCTCAATTTTTAGGGAAAAACCTAATAGTTTGGCTTCTTCAAAAATTGCGATCGCAAAATCATACCAACTGGTAACACCGCTATTTGTACAGTGATAAATTCCGTAGTTTTGATCATTCAAAAGGGGCATTAATTGCACAATAGATTGTGCTAAATCTCCCGTCCAAGTAGGACTTCCTACTTGATCACTGACCACCCGAATTTCTTCCCGGTCTTTGCCCAACCGTAGCATGGTTTTAACAAAATTTCCGGTTCCACCCACACCATAAACCCAGGCTGTTCTGAGGATTGCAAATTTAGCTTGGGATGATTGAATTGCCATTTCTCCGGCTAATTTTGATTCTCCATAAACACCTAAAGGGTGAGTCGGATCGGTTTCAAGATAAGGATGGCTTTGGGTTCCATCAAACACATAATCCGTAGAAATATGAATCAATGTTGCATCTAATTTTTGACAGGTTTTAGCTAAAATACCGGGTGCAATTCCGTTAATTGTTAGGGCTAACTCCGGTTCACTTTCTGCCTTATCCACTGCGGTATAAGCGGCAGCATTAATCACCCATTCCGGTTTAATTTCCTCAATTAAGCTTTCAATTTCTTGGGTTTGGGATAAATCCAGGGTGTCTCGTCCGACACTCACTAACGACCCCATGGAAGCGAGGAAAGGCTGCAATTCTTGACCGAGTTGGCCATCTTTTCCGATCAATAAAATGGGTTTCATGAGAAAAATTCCGCCGTTTTCAAAGGTTGACCTGCTTGATCTTTTGCTGACAAAATGGGTGTAATTCCCTCTAATGGCCAATCAATGCCTAAATCGGGATCATTCCAAAGCAAAGATCGCTCATAGGTGGGTGCATAATAGTCGGTGGTTTTATATAACACTTCAGCAATTTCTGAAGTTACTAAAAAGCCATGGGCAAATCCCGGGGGAACCCAAAATTGTCGCTTATTTTCTGCACTGAGAATGCAACCAACCCACTCTCCAAAAGTTGGAGAACTTTTTCTCATATCTACGGCAACATCAAAGATTTCGCCCGCAATAACGCGCAATAATTTGCCCTGGGTGTGTTGTATTTGATAATGTAAACCTCTCAAAACTCCTTGTACGGAACGGGAATGGTTATCTTGTACAAACTCCGAGGTAATTCCTGTTTTTTCGGTGAAATTTTTCTGATTAAAGCTTTCAAAGAAAAAGCCTCTCTCATCTCCAAATACTTTGGGTTCGATGATGAAAACATCTGGGATTTTTGTAGGAGTAATAGTCATTTTTAGGTGGAATTGTGATCAGCGAATAAATATTGTACCAAATTGTTGCTACTTGATCAAAACTGAATTGAAGGTTAGTTTTTTTCAAGAATAATATTGACTTCTCCCTTTAACGGGATAAATTCATTCCCATCAGGATTATAGACCCAAGCTTTAACCCTTGTGTTTCCCAAATCATTATACAATTGTACAGTAGGAATTGTAACTTCCCATCGCGCATAATTATAGAGGGGAGAACTCAATACTTGAGCAATATCTGGACTATTTAAACCAATATTAGCATTGGCAAAAAAGGTTTGTTGATTTCCCCTGCTGAGAAAGACGAGTTGGGGCTGATTTTGTTGCTGGGGAAAAATTGCCCATCCTTTTAATGTCAGGTCATCTTTTGGCTTTAACTTTAATGGTTGATCACCAAAAAGAGGAAAATCAATATAACCATAAAGTTGTTCTGATTCGGTTTTGAATGTGATATTATTTGCCCAATTTCTAAGATTAACGCCCTGAAGTTGTTTAACCCCATCTTGAATCCACCAAGTTGTTTTACTTAATCTTAATAAGCAACGTTCAGGATGGGTTTTAAAGAATTGAGAGTCTTCTAAATAGTTAATTAGTTCTAAGCAGGTTTCCCCCCGTTGTTTATTGATGACATCCGTTTGAGCTTGAGCGATCGCTATTTCTGATTTTACCGCTATTAAACAGACTAAAATTCCCCCAATAAAACTATAAATCAGTTTAGGGTAATAATTTTTTAAATAGAAATTACCTTCTGAAATAATTATAAACCAAAGTTGAATAACGGCAATAATTAATAGTAAAGAATGAGTTGTATATCGAGAGGTATAAATAGCATAATTCGCTCCATAATCATAACGACCTAATGTAATTACAATCGAGCATAGGATAGAAAATATTCCAATCGAAAACCAAGGAGANCATAATTTTATTAAATATTTTTTGTTTTTTAGATTAATCAGACAGTAACTTCCTAAAACAATAAAATTTAAGATAATAATTATTCCGATCCAAATACTAAAATTTTGAGAATTTGTCACGGGCGCAGCAATTACATTAAAAAAGAATTGAATAAAAGTAAATAACTTTTCAAGGAGAGAGAGATTAATTATTTTCGGTTCTTGAGTGTATCCAATTGAATAAATTAAACTTGAACTTAAAAATAAAGTCATCCAAAAAATTAGGTATTTTCTTCTTTGATAACCTGATTCTGAAATCATGATAATTCCAGGTATTAAAGCCAACCAACTCATTAAACCTTGAGCAGATGAAAAACTCGCAATCAAACAAAGAATCGCAGCAAATAATAACTTTGTTTTAGGTTTAATTTTATTATTATTTAAAATAAAACAACTGAAAATTACGCAAAAATTTATGAAAAATATAGCAATTTGAAATCCCCAAAGCCAGTTTTCTGATTGAGCTAAGGAGAAAAATATTAAAGCTGTTAATAAATTAGTAAAATGAAAGAAATAATTTTGATTTTTTGAGGTATTAGCAGAAATTTTATATAACAATATAAAGGTTAATATTGCCAATCCTAAACTCAAAAAAAGCTCTAATTTAATATTCCAACTTGAAATAAATCCTAAAGCAATAAAAATTAATCGCGGAAATAGAATACGATGATTATTATGCAGTTCAAATAAGTCTTTAAATTGTAATGTTCCCGTGGCTATTTTTTCAAATAAAGCAGGTAAAACCCACTGATCATAAAAGGGAACATTCACCCCAAAATAAATAATAAATCCCGTTACTCCCAAAATAGGGATTAAATACATCAGCCATAAAATAACAGCAGGAAAAGTGACAAAAGAGGGGGATTTTTGAGCCATTAACTATCAATTCAATAACTATTAGAGACGCGCCCGAGCGCAGCGATGCCGTAGGCTATTGGCACGTCTCTACTGATTAAAACTACTTCAAGTTTGTAATACTGTTGATCCGACCGGTAAAGCGGTTTAAGAAGATATCTAACACCGAGCGTTTACCAACATTAATCTTAGTATTTACCGACATCCCTGATTGTAAACCAATCTTAATATTTTTATCCTCGTCTAAGACAAAGCTTTGTTTATCCAATTTCACTTTTCCTTTAAACGAAAAATACTGACGGCCTTTTTCGGGATCAGGTTTAATCGCGTCTTGACTCAGCCATTTTAACTGTCCAGAAACCATCCCAAATTGATCATTGGGAAAAGCATCAATTGTGACTTCCACCGGAATACAATCTGGATCAGTAATTCCAATTTCTGCTCGAGCTTCTGGAGAATCTGGACAAATACAATCCTTTTCTGCTTTACATTCAATCACTTCTCCAGCCACGGTTTTTCCATCATAGGGCTGTAGGAATTTACGTTTGACCCGTAGGGCATTTAAAACTAAAGCCAGATCCGTATTTTTAATAAAAATTGTGCCTTCTAATCCTTTATCATCGGCTAAAATTTGCATCAATTTTTCGGTTTGTTGCGCTTCATAATAAGCCTCATTACAGCGCTTCATTTTCGGATCGCCCGATTTTAACACTTGCTGATTCACATAATTGCAAATGTCATCCTTATTCATATCAACTTCCGAATTCTGTTTCTTTGAGGGTTTTAAATCATAAATTACCCCCGCCACTGGTGAACGTAAAACTTGAGTATCCCGTTGTTCTTCAACTTTTTCCAGTTGAGCATTAACATCGCCTAATCGTTTTTCGTTTTCCAGTTTATATCGACTGAGTTGAGAGTCAATACTAGCAATCTGTTTTTTGTTTTCTTCAATGCGAAGATACAGGTCTTTTGCCCAAGCATCTTTTGTATTTTGCAATTCTTGTTGAGTTCTCTCAATAGAGGCTAGAACTTTTTGTTTTTCATCTTCTAGGCGTTTAATTTCAGATTGCTGTTTTTCAACATCACCTTTACGGGCATTAATTTCACTTTGACGGGTGGTGATTTGATCCTGTTGTCGTAAAAATTCATTTTGGCTTCTCAAAACCTCCTGTTCCTGACGTTTTTTATTGAGGTCAGACATGGCGCCTTCATCAACTAAAGGGGCAATTTGACCCAAAATAGATTGGTTTAGATCTAAACCTTCTTGAGACTTATTAAGTTGATCCCTGGCTGAATTTAATTGTTCTTCGGAATAGCGAATTTGATTGGTTGCGTATTGCACTTGTTCTCTCGTTGCCCGAATCAAATTTGCTGTCTGTTCCAGTTGTTTGTTAAATTCAATAATTCGCCCTTCCACCGCAGACACACGCGATTGATATTCGGCTCGGTAATTAGTGACTAAACCTGACTGAGCAGAACTATAATTAATCGCTCGACCTTGATTATTATAAAGTTCATTAATCAAAGAACTTAAAACGTTATTTTCTTGGATTCGGGTATCTCGATCTTTAACCATTGTTTCCCATTCAGGCGGTAAAGTTCCTCGACCATTCCCCTGAATAATATTCTTATAGAATTCGTTTTCTTGATTAAGAGTCCCTTGCAAATTAGCTAAAGATTTAATATCCGCGCTGGGGTTTGTCTGACTAAAGGTTAAAAGCGGCTGGTTTTTCTGAACCCGATCGCCATTTTCAACGTGCAATCTAACCACGGCTCCGGTTATTGGGGCTTGAATTTCCCTAGCACCTTCTTTATATTCGAGTTCACCCGCGGCGGGAACTGTTTGTTCAACCTGAGAAAAATAAGCCCAAACAACGCCTGATGTGGTGATTAACATAATCAGCCAGAGAAACAGATGAGACCACATCGCTGGTTTCTCAAGAATAACCGGTTGATCAATAAGTGATACAGATTTCATAAATATTAATTGGTAAACAGCAAAATCAGTCATCAGTCATCAGTCATCAGTGCAAGAAATAAAATCAAGATTTTTACTAATGGAGAGCAATTGTAACTGCCTCTCAACTCTTAAACTGATAACTCTTAAACTGATAACTCTTAAACTGATAACTCTTAAACTGATAACTGATAACTGGTAACTGATAACTGTATTAGGGCGCTTCCTGTTGTTGATACAGGCAGTAATAACGTCCTTTCAGGGCAACTAACTCATCATGATTTCCCTGCTCAACCACAGATCCTTGATCCATCATAATAATTACATCCGCGTTTTTGACGGCACTCAGACGGTGAGTAATAAAAAAGACCGTGCGATCGTGAAAGACATCCATCAAGTGATTGATCACAGCCCGTTCCGATTGATAGTCTAGGGCACTGGTGGCTTCATCCAAAATTAACAGTTTAGGATTTTGTAATACCGTGCGGGCGATGGCCACCCGTTGTCGTTGTCCCCCGGATAAAGCCGATCCCCTTTCTCCGACCTGGGTATTGTAACCATTGGGAAGACCCATAATAAAATCGTGGGCCGCAGCAATTTTAGCCGCCCGAATAATTTCGTCGCTACTGGCTTCGGGGTTACTCAAGCCGATGTTATCCTGAACGGTTCCGTTAAATAGGAGGGTATCCTGCAATACCACCCCCAATTGACGGCGGACAGAATAGAGTTCCACTTTATTAATATCGTAGCCATCAATTAAAATTCGTCCCGATAGGGGAGCATATAGACGCTGCAATAACTTCATCAGGGTACTTTTACCCGATCCACTCAACCCCACAATCGCCACAAACGACCCGGAGGGAAAATCTAAATTGATGTTAGCCAGTTGCAGGGGCCCCGTGGGATTGAATCGGAAGGACACCTCCTCAAAGGTAACTGACCCTTCAATTTCAGGTAAGGGAATATTATTGCGATCGGCTTCATCGGCTTCAGGAAGGGTATCAATAATATCCCGCAACCGTTCCACCGAAATCGACACCTCTTGGATCTGTTGATAAACACTAATAAACCGTAATAACGAGCCCGTGACGTTTCCAGAGATAATCCGAAAGGCAATTAATCCCCCGATGGTCAACTGCTGTTCAATGACTAGATAGGCACCAACCCATAACAGGGCAATCCCCCCAATTTTATTCAGGAAGTCGCTCATGGTTCCCGCGGCCGTTTGGGTAAGAGTGGTTTGTAAACTCGCACTCATGAAACGGGCATACATTCCTTGCCACCGCCAACGGGCTGTTAATTCAATAGTTTGGGATTTAATGGTTTGAATTCCACTAATCACCTCCACAATATAGGCCATGGATGTCCCCCCCAAACCTGCCCGTTTGCGGATTAACCGCATAATCACCGGGGAGAAGACAAAAATAATTCCAGCAAATAGGGGTAAGGGAGCTAAAGCCACCAGGGTCAGAGTTGGACTTAGGGCAACCATCACGGCGATGTAGACCACCGAGAACACCGCATCCAAAACCACCGTTAAGGCTGTCCCCGTTAGGAAGTTACGGATATTTCCTAACTCGTTAAAACGACTCATCAAGTCCCCGACCTGGCGGCTATCAAAGTA
>B570J29625_1000117_pt1 | contig 12054 bp, 10 predicted proteins | sample LakMenEpi26Aug09_FD_29625 | JGI IMG/M metagenome (IMG submission 29625) | reverse complement strand
GATCACTGGTTAATTCATCTCCTAAAACAGCCGGGGAAAAATGCACTTGAATCCCTCGGAGTCTGTGTTGATAATGCAGATTAATAATTGCTTTTAATCCATTATTCATCGCCTCCAAACTTGCTAAATCCGTTTCTAAATCGGGAACTTCTCCTTCACTTACTATTGTAATCATCACAATTAAATTGTGGGTAATTGGTATAGATAGGTATTGACTTTCATCCAGGGGTTGAGATAAATCCGGCTGGCTTAAATACCGTTGGCCTGAATCCGTGAACAGTTCGTTAAAGTAGTCCGCCGCTTCTCCCTCACTCCAGACCACATCCCCTTCGTTGGAGCCTGAGAGCCAATAGGTGTCATACTGAAGCAGACTTTCGCAGACTTCTACTAACGCCTCTCCTGTTACCTGCAAGTCTCCCTCTGCATCAATGGTATTTCTAGCTGCTCGGTTAAGTACCCCTAATAGCGGGGCGACCTGATCACCCCCTAAATGCAGAAACAAACGACTGACGACAAATCGGGTTTTCCCCATCATCCGATTAAAGCGATCGCCTAAAGCAGCCATAGTTTGACTTCTCCCTAATTATTTGTGATTCAATCAGCTTATCATTTTAAGATATCCTATTGTTAGCCATCGGGTTTTGATTTTAAGCTGACAATACTCTTTAATATTAATACAAATGAACTCAGATACTTCTCCAACTGTTTCTCCGCACCAAAAGCTAAATTTATCGACAAAATTAGCTTTTGGTGCGGGGGATTTAGGCCCAGCAATTACTGCTAATATTTCTGTATTTTTTGTTTTGGTTTTTCTGACTAATGTTGCGGGTTTATCTGCCGGATTAGCCGGAAGTGTATTAATGGTGGGAAAAATTTGGGATGCGATTAATGATCCGATTGTGGGAGTATTAAGCGATCGCACAGTTCACCCTTGGGGAAGGCGTTATCCTTGGATGGTTTTTGGTGCAGTTCCCTTTGGGATTCTGTTCTTTTTACAGTGGATTGTTCCGAGTAATAATCAATGGTTTTTATTTGGGTATTATGTGATTATTGGGATTTTATTTAATACCGCTTACACCGCCGTTAATTTACCTTATACTGCCCTAACTCCCGAATTAACATCAGATTATAACGAACGTACCAGTCTCAATAGTTTTCGCTTTTCTTTTTCTATCAGTGGTAGTATTTTTTCCTTGATTTTAGCACAAATTATTTTTAGTTTGTTTCCCGATTCTCCCTATCAAAAATATTTAATTTTAGGGGCAGTTTGTGCGATTATATCGGTTCTTCCTCTGTTTTGGTGTTTCTTGGGTACCAGAAAGCGAGTATTGTCGGGAAATTTAGTCGCAGACAATCAGGATAATTCCGATAGTATTCCCATTACTGAACAAATCAGAATTGCCTTGAGTAATCGACCATTTTTATTAGTGATTGGAATTTATCTTTGTTCCTGGTTAGGAGTTCAACTCACTGCTTCAATTTTACCCTATTTTGTAGTCAATTGGATGCAGATGCCGGAAGCAACTTTTCCCCAGGTGGCAATTGCAGTTCAAGGAACAGCTTTAGTAATGTTATTTGTCTGGAGTTCTATCAGTAAACGCTATGGGAAAAAGTCAGTTTATTTTATGGGAATGGGAGTATGGATTATTGCCCAAGCGGGTTTATTTTTCCTCCAACCTGGACAGGTTGGCTTAATGTATATTCTAGCAATTCTAGCCGGATGCGGGGTCTCAACAGCCTATTTAGTTCCCTGGTCAATGATTCCCGATGTCATTGATTTAGATGAATTAAATACTGGACAAAGACGGGAAGGAGTTTTCTATTCTTTCATGGTTTTATTACAAAAAATTGGGTTAGCCGTTGGCTTATTTTTAGTCGGACAAGCCTTAGATATTGCTGGATTTATTTCCACAGTTCCCGGTCAACCCGCCCCCATTCAACCGGACTCGGCTCTGTTAGCCGTGCGGTTTGCTATTGGCCCTTTACCAACTATTGTCCTAATTATTGGGATGATTTTTACTTTTTTATATCCGATCACAAAAGAGGTTCACGCCGATATTTTACTACAACTTAGCGAGAAAAAACGGCAGGAAAATCTCCATTAAAACCTGGGTACAGATATTATAGCAACCGCCAAGGCAGTTAGGACACCAGACGGATCTTGGAACCCAGACGGTGAAGTATTTTCCCCCCAGATCCGGCGTTCCCTCCCCCCTAGCCCCCCGTGCACCGGAGGTTTGGGGGGCTGTTCCGGTGTTCCCTGCTATAACTAAAATGTCTCTACTTACAATTTTTCAATTATCAGATAATGTGGTAATATAATAGATAAGTAATATTAATAAAGCCACTGAGTCCTAGCCATCACTAACCCCAGTTTAAAATCCATGCAACTGACTTCAACCTGCGATTATTTACAATTATCTCCCGCCGCCCTAGCATTAATGGCAGACTTTTTTAAAGTGTTATCAGAAGTAAGTCGCTTACAAATTATTTGCTGTTTAAAATCTGGAGCTAAAAATGTTACCCAAATTATTGAAGCCACCGGGTTAGGACAGGCAAATGTTTCTAAACATTTAAAACTTTTAGCCCAAGCTGGAATTGTGACTCGCACCCAACAAGGGGTTAGTGTTTATTATGAAATTGCTAATCCACTTTTATTTGAAGTTTGTGATTTAGTCTGTGAATCTCTAGTTGCTCAAATGCAGCAACAAAACCAACAGTTAGAGCAACTTCGAGCCATTAAATCTGCTGTTTAGTTTATTTTTTTAATCGGAATAAAGGATAATATTCATGTTCGGGATGGTTTTCTAAATGACGAAAAACCTTAATATAACGCCAATAACCAATTTTTTCCGATAAATAAACCGCGAAAATAATCCACTCCGGTTTAAAGAACGTATAAGTCCGGTTTTTAGTTAAATAGCCTAAATCTAAGGATAAATTAAAATCCGACATCGCCTTATTAATAAACCCCGCATGACGAGCTTCATCTCTAGCTAATAAATGAAACGCTTCTGATAATAAAGGGTTGCGATTTCTCCTGTTTTTAGTCTTAGGAAAAATTTAATCTTATTTATCCATAAAACCCATCCAAATATTAGCAAAATTTATTTCCCTGAACTCAACCACAAAGCTAATTTAGAGAAAGACTTAAACTTTTATTATGGAGAACATTGGCCAGATAATATTACCGCTTCTCCCGCCGCCCAAGCTTATGTTTCCCGACTTCGTGAACTTTCTTTAGAAATATTGCCTTTTTATTTGATACCCATACTCCAGCCCAACATAAACAAAGATTATCCCAGGCGATTTAATTGCTAGATTGTCCAGAATCCAGTAAGGTGGTTTATACCACCTTTATTGTTGAGGATTTTATTGGATCTATGACTTATTTTTGGTTTAAATCCTTTCATATCATCGGAATGGTTGTCTGGTTTGCGGGTTTATTTTATTTGGTGAGATTATTTGTTTATCACGCCGAAGCCGAAGACAAACCCGAGCCCGCCCGCAGCATTTTAAAAGAACAATATGAATTGATGGAAAAGCGTCTTTATGGGATTATTACAACCCCCGGAATGGTGGTAACGGTGGTGATGGCGATCGCCCTTTTAATTACACAACCCAGTNTTTTACAAGATATGTGGCTGCATATCAAATTAGGATTAGTTGCGGTTTTAGTCGCCTATCATTTTTATTGTGGTCGAATTATGCGACAATTAGCCACAAATAAAATTATATTCACCAGTCAACAATTCCGCAGTNTNAATGAAGTNCCAACGGTACTTTTATTGGTGATTGTTTTACTCGCAGTATTCAAAAATAATTTACCCATAAATACAGCTATTGCTGTGACGGGTAGTTTTATTGTAGGGATGATTGTTTTCTTTCAACTCTATGCCTTCCATAGACAAAAAAACACCCAGCAAGTTGTTAGTCAGTAAGCCGATAGTCAACTAAACTACCCACACTTCTCTACGAGTAAGTGTAGGTAGTTCAAAACCACAAAATCCCGAACACAAGCCAAATTCTCGCGTTCAGGATGAAATTAATTGAATCTTCCGTATTTTAACTGATTATTCGGCTGCGGTTGCTAACCCTTCCGTTGCCCCTTTTGTCCGGCGACGAGTTAAGGTATTGAATAACATTTGACCAATAGCTTTAACTAAATTCCCCTCTAATTCGTTGAACATTTTCATGTTCATCCCAAACGCATCATTGGCTTCATCAACAATGCAAGTTGCCATTTCTTGGTCAATATCAACGCTATCCATTTGTTGACGATAATTGACCTTAAACGCTTTTTCGTCGGGAATATCATTAAACTCGTAAAACTGAGTTCCTTGTCCATCCTGTAAGTTCATCGCATTTTGAGCAATTCCCTTAAGAATTTGCCCCCCGGACAAATCCCCTAAATAGCGAGTATACAGATGTGCAATTAACAATTCGGGTTCAGAATTGGAGATTTCTCGAATTCGAGCAACATAGGCTTTTGTTGTTTCAGAAGATTGTACTTCTTCNTTCCAATTTGCACCATGATAAAAGTATAAATCCTGCTCTAAACTTTGTTTGCGATTCAGTTCAGGAAAATACAATTTAGATAAAATTGGATGGTTACGGTGGCGCTCCATTTCTTCTTCCATTGCGGAGTAAACAAAATAGAGATTACCCACCAATTTCCGGTAAGACGTTTTTTCTACCGTACCCTTTAAAAAGCACTTGATAAAACCAACGTTTTCCGCCATTGTGTGAGACTTCTTCGTGCCTTCTCGCAGTTGGGTTGCTAAGTTAACGCTCATACTAAAATTTTAATCCCAAAGCTAAATTCAACAAATAGGCGTCTTACTAATCACAGCACCTAGAAAAACCACCTAATTTTTGATATTAAACTAATTTCATCATAAATGGTGTTAAGAATTGTCACATTCACCCATGATACCAACCAGCCGGTTAGATTTCTAACCTCTTTGTGTCTTTGAGTCTTTGTGGTTCAATTAATCTTGACCCCTCACCTACAATTTAATTAAACTCACAGCTATTTTACCACGAAAACACACTTCTACATCCGTTCCCACTTCATAAAGGCGATCACTATAATTTCCATGATAATGAAAATAATCCCCTTCTATTCTATAATTAATCGGCAAAGATTNNGTTCCTAATTTACAAAATACCATATCTGGGTCAGGGTCTTCCGGTTCCAAATAGGGAAAATTAACATTCCAAAAATACCCCTGTTGCGGAGGATGTTTCATTAATTCATTTAACACCAAACTTGCCCAACGGGTTGCCGTTTTCCAATTTACGGGTTTTCCTTTTTTACGATATTGGGATAAAGCTATCCCAGGAATTCCTTGAATTGCTGCTTCCCTAACTGCCGCCACCGTCCCAGAAATATAAACATCAACCCCCATATTTCCCCCCGAATTAATCCCCGAAATTACCCAACTTAAATCAGGACAAAGATGGGACACCGCTAACCGAATACAATCGGCGGGAGTTCCCCCAATTGCATATTCAATTTCTGAACGTTTTTCTACCTTAATTCCTTGATTGGTCGTCACTTGATGCCCACATTGAGAATATTCTTTTTCAGGAGCAATCCAGATTTTTTCCCCAGAAATTGCCTCCCCTAACGCTTTAATTCCGGGTGCATCAATACCATCATCATTTGTTAATACTATTTTCATTTTTTTTAAGGGAATAGGGAACACGGATTTAAGAGGATTTCACGGATTTTAATCTGTGTTAATCTGNGTAATCCGTTTAATCCGTGTTCAGATTTCACGGATTTTAATCTGTGTTAATCTGCGTAATCCGTTTAATCCGTGATAGGTAATGGGTAATAGAAAGAGTTTAGGTTAAAATGCTGCCTCCCATAATCTTAATATAACGACGATTTAATTCATCCCGCATTAAAGGTAAACCCTGTAACTTTGGATCTTTTTCTAATACCTTTTGGGCGGCATCCCTAGCTAATTGTAACACCTCCTGATCCTCGACTAAACTCGCTAAAGCAAAATCCGGTAAACCCGACTGACGAGTACCCAAAACCTGTCCTGGCCCCCGCAATTGTAAATCCATTTCTGCAATCAAAAACCCATCCTGAGATTGTTCCAAAACCTGTAACCGTTGTCGCGCTTCCGGGGTAGAACCTCCTAACATTAATAAACAATAGGATTTATCTTTTCCACGACCCACCCTACCCCGTAATTGATGCACCTGAGATAATCCAAATCGTTCTGCATTTTCAATTAACATCACCGTGGCATTGGGAACATCAACCCCCACTTCCACCACCGTTGTTGACACCAGAATTTGGGTTTCTCTATCCCGAAATAGAGTAATAGCTTGATCTTTTTCCGCGCTACTCATTCGACCATGGAGCAACCCAATTTTAAACTCAGGAAAAATCTTAGACTGTAATTTTTGATGTTCCTCCACCGCCGATTTAACATCTAATTTTTCCGATTCTTCAATTAACGGTAACACCACATAAACCTGTCTGCCTTTTGCTACCTCGCGCTGAATTAAATCATAGGCATCCCGTCGTTGTTTTCCGTTTAAAATTGTAGTTTGAATTGGTTGGCGACCGGGGGGAAGTTCATCAATTTGACTCACATCTAAATCCCCATGTAAGGTTAAGGCTAATGTTCGGGGAATGGGCGTTGCTGTCATGGTTAAAACGTGGGGAGATTCTCCTTTTTGTTGTAATCTAGCTCGTTGTTGAACTCCAAACCGATGTTGTTCATCTATCACTACTAACCCCAAACGATGAAAATTAACCTGATCTTGAATTAAGGCATGGGTTCCGACTAAAACAGGCAATTCTCCCGTTTCTAAATGGGCATGAATTTGACGTCGTTTGCCAGCTTTTGTTGAACCTGTTAATAATTCTACAGGTAGGTGCATTAAATTAAACCACTCGACTAATTTTCGATAATGTTGTTCGGCTAAAACTTCCGTCGGGGCCATTAATGCGGCTTGATATCCGGCTTGAATTGCCGCTAACATTGCCACCACCGCCACTACAGTTTTCCCTGCTCCTACATCCCCTTGAACTAATCTATTCATCGGTTCAGGAGAATATAAATCTTGGAGAATTTCTTGAATTACCCGATTTTGAGCATTGGTTAATTGAAAGGGTAACATCTGATGAAATTCATCAATTAATTTTCCCTTGGGTGCTAAAACTGCACTGGTTTCAACCTGTTTCTGCTGTTGTCTCCGGGTTAATAATCCTAACTGTAAATAGAAAAATTCATCAAACACTAACCGCCGTCTCGCCGCCGATAAACAATCTCGGTCTGGAGGAAAATGGATATTCTCAATGGCATTAGTTAACCCAATTAATTGATATTGATTTAATACTTCTTCGGGTAACGCATCTGCCAATTGTTTCGCCGCAGGTAAAGCTGCAATTACCGCTTTTCTAACTACATCCGCCCCGACTCCATCCGATAACGGATACACAGGCAAAAGTCGCCCGATTTTCATTGATTCAATTTGCCCCCCGGCATCATCTAAAACTTCTAATTCCGGGTTATCTAAGGTAATTCCATATTGATTTTTTTTGACTAAACCTGATGCTGCAATTAACGCCCCGGTTGCATAATTATTTTTTTGTTGATGTTGCCAACCTTTACTACTATATCTATTTCCAGCATAAAATCGACTAATTTTAAGCTGTCCGGTATTATCGCTTAATACTAATTCTAATATGGTTAATTTTTTATTCCGAGGACTACTAAAACAATTACACCGTTTTACCTGAGCAATTAAGGTGACGGTTTCCCCAGGTTCTAGTTCATTAATTTTGACCTGTCGGGCGTAGTCAATATGATCCCTGGGATAATAATACAGTAAATCAAATACGGTTAAAACCCCTAATTTTGCCACGCGATCGCTATTTCTAGGCCCGATAATTTTTTCTAAGGATTGTTCTAAGGATAGATTAACAACCTTTGCCTGTTCTGTAATCCCAGTTGTCTTTGCAACTGTTTGTTGATTTTGCTTTTGATCTTGTTCCGTTTCCCGAATTTTCGATACCTGATTCCGACAATCAAACAACCTTTGTAATTGCAGCAAAAACCGTCTCGTATCCGCAATTAAATGTTGGCGGTCTTCTAATTTTAATTCAGGATAACGCAAAAATTCCTCCGCCAAATCTTGACACCGTTGTTGGGTCTCCGGTGGTGCATTTTCAAACAATTCCTTTAAACTCACATAAAAAAATTCATGGAATTTATATTGACTACCCTGCAAATTTGTAAAACCCCGTTCTGCTTCAACGCACAACGCTTTACTAAATCTCCACCAGTCCGGTTGATAAGATTTCATCTTAATCTAACTTCCTAATTACCCTGTATTTGTGACTCACCACAGCCTATTATAATATACAGTATTGTCAGCACAACAGAGATTTACTTAGCTTTTCTTTAACCTTCCTACTCAGCTTTTTAATAATAGGAATTAAATCAAATTTTTCCGGGGGTTGACAATAACAAATCCATTTTGCTATAATTTTAGCAAATGCTGTATGCAGAAGTATGTCTATACACTTGACTTTTTAGTCAATTAAAGATAAAACCCTTTATCTATAGGATTACAGACTTTGATGAATTTTCCGCCCCTGAGTTTTTGGGCAGAATTGAGGAAAATTTTAAACAAGGTTGACACGGATTAATTTTAGGTGCTATAACTTAGGTATGTGCTGGTGGGTGTCGTGCGTACCTACTCTTGATTTTTTAGTCAACTAAAAGCCATACAACCCAACCTATAAGCATTTCAGGCATTTCTCAATCCTCATACCAACTAGCTCGCCAAGCTGATTCTGCCTGAAGTATAGCCCTCTCGCGTAACTTTTTTTGATAGTCCCGACGGATATTAGTAAACTGTCCCGATAAATGGCGGAGTTGGTGACGTCGCGCCATCACATTAGCATCAGCAAACTCAATTTCCCCCAAGCGCAGATGAATAGCCGTTAACTTTGTCATGATCGAGGTTTGGGGCTCGTCATCATCCTCCGTCTCAATCATGATCTGGAGTAGATTCGCTGGCCCAGCCACCATATCGCTGGAAGCATCAGCCTTAGAAGCCACTTCCAGAATAGCTTGGGGTAATTTTTTCGGTAACAGTCCAAACCCTTGTAACTGCAAGTTGGCATCCTTAGATAGCAATTTCAACAGTCGGACAATTCCGGTTTCAATCCCATCTTGCCAAGAGAATAAACGCTCAGGGGTTAACGGTTTTGGAGTCTGAGAAACCTGTAAATTTTCCTCTGGCTGTTCCTCCTCCGGTTCAGAGGTAAAATCATCATCTAAATCCTCAAGTTCAAAATCAGCCGGAGCTTGCAGAGACTCGCATAAATCCGTCTGCATTTGTCGGGCTAAATTTCTTAGCCCCTGTTGTAATTTTTGTCGTTGTGAAACCGATAACTCTAAAAATACTTGAGGATAGATTTGAGTGCAGAGATGATAACTTGCCAAAATCAATTGTTGACGTACTCCTTGCCCCAGAGCAACCAAATACACCTCATAGGCGTGATGAAACTCTTGGGCAATTTTAGCGATCGCATCTTCCAAAGCAGCGATATCCTGATCAACGCGATTTATTGATCCAGCCATAAAGGAATTAGGAATTACGAATTAGGAATTAAAAATGAATGAACTCCGATCATAATTAAAATTTGATCTGATCGGAGTCTTAACTATTAATTAACTTCAGAAATAACCTAGGCTTTACCCATTTGTTCGGCGACTTCATCCGCAAAATTCTTTTCTTCCTTCTCCAAGCCTTCACCCAAAACAAAACGAGCAAAGCGACGAATTTTAATATTTTCGCCTAACAGAGAAATACTTTGTTTCACCAACTCCGCCACCGTAATATCTTGATTGCGAATGTAAGGTTGATCAACTAAGGATAGCTCTTGAAGACGCTTATCAATTCGTCCTTGAACAATTTTTTCCTTAATATTATCGGGTTTATTTCCTAAATCATCCCGCTTCATTTCAATCTCTTTTTCCTTAGCGGTAATGCTGGCGGGAATATCATCAATAGAAACATATTCCACATTAGGACAAGCCGCAATTTGCATGGCAATATTATTTACTAATGCCTTAAATTCCTCCCGACGCGCCACAAAGTCGGTTTCGCAGTTGACTTCCACAATTACCCCCACCCGTCCGCCAGTGTGAATATAACTTCCCACCAAGCCTTCGGTAGCACTGCGAGAGCTCTTTTTATCCGCAGAAGTAATACCCTTTTGACGTAACCATTCGATAGACTTCGTGATATCCCCATCATTTTGAATCAGGGCGTTCTTACAGTCCATCATCCCCGCGCCAGTTTTATCGCGCAGTTCCTTAACCACTTTTGCTGAGATTTCCGCCATCTTTTCCTCAGATTTGTTTTATGTTTACCTATCGCCATCACTCATCTGTTAAAAAAAATTATAACAAATGAATCTAAATGTTTTTCATGATTACTTCCCAGGAGTCCCCATCGGATAATTTAGCTTAAACCTGTCCTGAAAAAAGACTCCTGAGAAATATTTTAGGTCTTATTCTTCCGACTCCGAATCAGAATCTAAATCGCCGATATCTTCAACTTCTTCATCTTCTTCATATTCGGCTTCGTAATCATAATCTTCTTCAGCTATTTCTGCACCTTGACCATGACGCCCTTCATAAATTGCGTCGGCTAACTTACCAACAATCAACTTAATTGAACGAATAGCATCATCATTGGCGGGAATATGAATATCTGCCAAATCAGGATCACAATTAGTATCTAATAAAGATACAATCGGAATATCTAATTTCCGACATTCCATCACCGCATTATATTCCCGGCGTTGGTCAACTAAAATTACCACATCAGGAACACGACGCATGGCTTTAATTCCGCCTAAATACTTCCGTAATTTCGTCAATTCTCGACGTAAAACCGAAGCTTCTTTTTTAGGAAGATAATCAAAATAACCACTAGACTCGCGGTCTTCCAAAGTTTTCAGACGGTCAACCCGGGTTTTAATCGTCGCCCAGTTGGTCAGCATTCCCCCCAACCAACGTTGGTTGACATAATATCCACCACAACGGGCGGCTTCGCTGGCGATAATTCCAGCGGCTTGGCGTTTAGTTCCGACAAACAGAAACTTTTTCCCATCTTCGGAGGAACTTCTGACATAATCATAGGCCTCCTCCATCAGTTCTGCGGTTTGAACTAAATCAATAATATGAACCCCGTTACGCTCCGTGTAGATATAGGGAGACATTTTCGGATTCCAACGGCGGGTCTGATGTCCAAAGTGAACTCCAGACTCCAGCATTTCTGCCAAACTAATAACGGCCATTCGTCATAACTCCTATATTCGGGTTAATCCTCCATCCAGGCGTATCAGCTAAGGGTTTAAACCCTAGAAACACCCGAATCCCTGGATGTGTGATTTTTAGACAACCCTTCCACTATACCACGTCTTGAGTTATCTGTAGATTAGTTCACAGGTAATTCATTCCTAAAAATTCCAGTTGCAACTACTTGTTCAACTATATTTGGATAAAATTTCTGAGCAATTTCAGGAAATTTACCCGCAGCAAGATATCCACCCCAGCAATGAAGCAAGCAAATATCATTTTTCTGCTTCCTCATAGATTGTTTGATCATAGATAAAGCTTTAAATTGGCACATTTTATGTATTTCAGCAAGTGTCTTAACGGATTTATTCTCTATTCTCGATATAGCGTCTATTGGGGAAATATTGTATATACAAGGAAGGCTTTGAACAGAGAATTCTGCCTTATTAATAGCTCTAACTAGAGCTAACTGATCTTGCTTTTTGAATTTTAGCCACTCCCGATTCCATAACTCAAATAAAGACTGAGTTTGGGTGGTGTTTCTCCAAAGAATTACTCCACTATTAAAGTGAGTTGTACTTTCTGGCAAATATTGTAAGGTGTAATTCTTCTCTTCTTCTGAAATATGATCGCACAATCCCAATGTTGGAACTAGGTCAACTACCATACACATATCTCCATAATCAAGATAATCCCACAGGTC
>B570J29625_1000065_pt1 | contig 16289 bp, 17 predicted proteins | sample LakMenEpi26Aug09_FD_29625 | JGI IMG/M metagenome (IMG submission 29625) | reverse complement strand
ACTTCAAGATAAAACTTTAATTGCTGATATTGAAGCCTCTCGTCAAGAATATAATCAGGGGGAAGTTTTTACATTATAATTAGAACAAAAACCCATTACGGCGATTAATTTTAGTGATCAGTGCGATCGCATTTTACTTTTTATTGTCGAACTGTTTTGCCATTGAGTTATTAATAATTGACCCCTCCTAACTTCCTATTGAATAGCAGTGCGAACGTCCTCGTTCGCTGATTTAATTTTATCATAAGGAATTACTAGCGAGTGAGGACACTCGCATTGCGATCAGATCAGGATTATGGAATTGTATTTTATGGGTTTCCGTTCGCTAATTTTATTCTATGCAGTAATCGTTATTAATATTCTAGGGTAGTTCAAAATTCTTGCGAAATTAAGCGGAAATGGGTTGATCTCNACCGAAAAGAATAGGGTTGTGTGCAAAAAACCTTTTTTCTCTTTTTAACTTAACTTATTTAAGAGATAAAAAAGATTGAAAAAGGTGATTTTATTCAGAATGGGAGGGGTTAAAATGATGTTACATTCAATTTTAATAATTCTGTTTCAAGGAGGACTAACTCTTTTAGCGGTGGGTGCGATCGCTTATTTGTGTGCTTGTTTATTCATGTTTTTAAGACAAACTCGATTTATTTTTTTCCCCTCCCGTTTAATTTCTATGACCCCGGATGATGTGGGTTTATCCTATCAAGATATTGAGTTACAAATTTCTACTCCTTCAGGAAAAATAGAAACGGTACATTGTTGGTGGATTCCTTCAGAAACTAATCCTAATCAAAAAGTGATTATTGATTTACATGGAAACCGCAATACTATAGAGGGAAATATCGGATATGCTGAACAATTTCACGAAATGGGATTATCGGTTTTATTAGTAGAATATCGGGGTTATGGACGCAGTACAAATCGCTTTCCCTCGGAAAAAACCGTTTATCAAGATGTAGAAGCTGCCTGGAATTATTTAGTAAATGAACGACAAATTAATCCCCATAATATTTATGTTTTTGGTCATTCATTGGGAGGAGCGATCGCAATTAATTTAGCTTTAAAACATACTGAAATTGCCGGATTAATTATTGAAAGTTCCTTTACTAATATTCGAGAAATGATCGATTATAAAAAGAAATATTGGATGTTTCCAATTAATTTAATTTTAACCCAAAAATTCGATTCTCTAGCTAAAATTTCTGCCTTAAAAATGCCGATATTATTGACTCATGGAACCGAAGATGAGTTAATTCCTAAAACCATGAGTGAAGACCTGTTTAACGCCGCTATAGAACCCAAACAGCTTTTAATTGTTGCGGGTGCGGGTCATAATAATGTTAGACAGGTTGGAGGGAAGCAATATTGGGAAACGGTACAACAATTTTTAACTTTACAATCTCAGAAACCGGGTTTCTAATAGTTATCTCTTGGCTAAAATCAGTATTCCTTAGAAACCCGGTTTCTGACTAAATTTATGAATAAAAACAGGTAAGGGCGACTAATTAGCCACCCCTACAAATAATATTATCGAATGGAAAAATAGTATAAAACCAAATTAATTGAGATTAACTGTTTTCCTCGAACCCTAATTCCTTATAATTTGGATGGGGTTGTTTGAGCATCGTTCTGAGAAAGTTCGGGAGCTACTTGGTGATTTAATGCCGCCACAAGCTGACGTCTCACTTTTGTTGCCCACAAATCAAAATCGAAACTTTCACTGGTCGGAATATCCTCTAAAGAAGTTTCGCGCACAGTTTCTTTACTTAAAGTCATGGTTTTTCGCCTCCTGTTTCAACTCGCAGTGAAGACAGGCGCGTTCCTTCGGGAGAAGTCCCTACTTCCGTCTTTTAGTAGTCATTTTGGTATGCGAGAATCAAAGACTACCAAGAGATGAACGATTTCACTACTCCTTCTGATCGTAGCGCTAAATCCAATTAATATCAAATTATCTTATGCTGATTTTACATAATTATTATACGTTTTTTGCTCTATCTCTGTTAATAACCTCAATCTTTGCTTTTACATCTATCCGATGAGATATCTTTGTTGCTCAATACCAAATAAATTGATTACAATAGGAACATCGGCTTTTCTGATGAAAAAATATTTTAAAGTTTTCTCCTGATAAATGCACCCTTCCTTGAACTTCATTCAGAAAGAGTGCATTTTTTTTGTTAGAGAAAAACCACAACGCTTAACGCAAAGCGGCTTCATCCAGTTGACTCGGACGCACAGAAATTTGTTCAGTTTTTTGTCCGCGATGGAGAGTGATTTTAAGGGGTTGACCAATTTTGCTTTTTTCCACCAAACGCTGCAATTGGTCGGCGCTACTAATAGCTTGTCCATCAATTTCTGTAATCACATCTCCTCGACGTAAACCCGCATTTGCCGAGGGACTATTGGGAATAATTTGTACTACTAATACCCCATTAAATTCAGGAATTAACAGTAAGGAATTAGGGTTATTATTCAGTTGTTTTGCCATATCTGCCGTTAAGGTTGCCATGCGAATCCCAATATAGGGGTGAGCAATTTTTTCTCCTCTAACTAACGCGGCTTCAATGGCTTTAGCGGCATCAATAGGAATGGCAAAACCAATCCCTTGACCATCGGCTCGAATAGCGGTATTAATTCCAATTACTTCCCCCTGAGCATTTAATAACGGCCCCCCAGAATTACCTGGATTAATGGCGGCATCGGTTTGAATAAAATCTAATCGTTTATCGGGAATCCCAACTTGAGAACTGGGACGATTTAAGGTACTAACAATTCCTAGGGTAACGGTATTATCTAATCCCAAAGGATTTCCTAAAGCAATCGCCCAATCTCCGACTTGAACTTCACTGGAATTTCCTAAAGGAGCAACGGGTAAATTATTACCATTAATTTTAATCACGGCTAAATCTGAGGGGTCATCACTGCCTCTAACTTCTCCTTGAAATTGACGACCATCTTTGAGGGTAACGGTGACTTTATCGGCTCCTTTAATTACATGGGAATTGGTTAAAATAATCCCACTACTATCAATAATAAATCCCGAACCCTGTCCCCGTTGTTGATATTCTTGGGGAGTTTGGGGCATTCCTTCCCCAAAGAAACGGCGGAAAAAAGGATCATCAAAAAAAGGATCGGAAATATTAGCAGAAACCGTGCGTTCCGTATCAATTCTAACAACGGCTGGCCCGACTCGATTCACCGCAACTGAGACAAAATTTCCGAAGAAATTAGGGTTAGGAATGGCGGTAACTGTTGGGGGTTGAGTTTGGGTTGGGATGGGTTCAGCTTGGGCAGAAGTTATCAAAAAATGCGGGAAAATCTGTATACTGATTAAGGTTAAGCTTACACTTAAAACCGCAACCAAAAGATAACTAATAATGGAATTAATAGCAACGGTTTTTGGCTGTATTTTCTCCATAGATTCATCCTCAATGCTCTCATTTTCATTCTGAGGCTGAGATTCTGATTCGTTAATACTCAAAGCAACTATCCTCAATTTTAACATAAAAATCAATAAGAAGAAAAGCGGAAATATTGTCATAAATCCGCCTTCCTCTTTTTTGATTATAGTCGAAATTTCCTAAAAATTCGACTATAATCGACACTATTTTTGTTTAGCCTACCTTGAGCAAAGGTTGATGCAATTGCTAATCCCTAACCAACGGTTATTTTCACTACTTTATTTTTTTCTGCTTCCGCTTTGGGTAAGGTTAAGCTGAGAATCCCGTCTTTATATTCAGCCTGAACTTGAGTGTTTTGAATCCGATTAGGAAGGGGAATCACTCGGCGGAATTTTCCATAACGGAATTCGCTGCGACTGATGCCTTTTTCTTCGGTTTGGTTGGTTGATTTTCGTTCTCCCGTAATCGCAACGCCATCAAGACTGACTTGGACATCCAAATCCTCTGGATTTACCCCAGGAACTTCCAGTTTCAGGATAATTGCTTCGGGGGTTTCTTCGAGTTCAGCCGGAGGAAAGAGGGACATCGCGGCTTTTTCCGAAGGAAGGGCCAAACTATCAAACAGACGATTCATTTCTCGTTGTAGAGAATCAATTTCTTGGAAGGGTTGCCAGCGTAATAACTGCATAATCGTTACCTCCATTGACAAATTATTTGATACAATATTTATATAGGCTTGACTACAGCCTTGATGATTCTAAGGATAGTAAATCGGCCGCCGGAATAAATTCGGTTTTAACGAATAAAAAACGGGAAATAGCCGTACTTAAGAGAAAGAGTAGAAACCCAGGACGGGTAATCAGTAGCAGGCGGGATACAGTGGTGTATTTTTTTCTGTGTATAGTCTTGGGAATTTAATCTATAAACCTCAAGTATCTGTTCTGTATGAATGAGTACGTTATTGAAGTTTTAATACTTCCCAAGGTTAGAACTTGTTTTAAATTTTATAAAGATTATTCGTGAATTAATCCTAATGACAACCACTCTGCCCAACAATCAGGGCATTCTGCCGCAGCAACCTGAACTCCCCTCAGTTTCTGACCGCCTAACCAGTTTATTAAACCGTTTACAACCGCCCCCACAAATATTAATTTTAATCTTTGCCCTTGTAATTGGCGGGGGGACGGGATTAGTAATGGTAATGTTTCACGGATTAGTGGAACTATTACAACGGTTAACCCTAGAAGATTTCATGGGATTAATGATGCCATTTGGTCTATGGACATTGGCATTAATTCCACCGATTGGGGGTCTAATTGTGGGGTTAATTCGCTATCGTTATCAAGAGTTTTTTGGCGAGGGGATTTCTTCTTTAATTAATACTCAAAGAATCCAAATTATTTCTCCTTTCAGACCCTTTATTAAACTTTTAGCTGCCGCCATTTCTTTAGGTACGGGTGCTTCCTTAGGCCCGGAAGGGCCGAGTGTAGAAATTGGGGCGAATTTAGGAGCAATTTTAGGGCAAAATTTTCAAGTTTCTAAAGAGCGCTATCGTCTATTATTAGGAGCCGGAGCCGCCGCCGGATTAGCCGCTGGATTTAATGCTCCCATTGCTGGGGTTTTCTTTGCTTTGGAAGTAATTTTAGGTTCAAGTTTTGCGGCTTCGGGTGTGGGTTTAGTCCTATTATCATCGGTGGTTTCTTCTGTAGTTGCTCGAATTGTTTTTGGTGACCATCCGGCCTTTTCTCCCCCGGTTTATGAGGTTCGTAGCAATTGGGAATTATTACTTTATTTAGGATTAGGCTGTTTAGCCAGTTTTGTTTCCTTAGCTTATACCCAAGCGATTAAATTTTCTCAACGTTGTTTTCGAGGAGAAGTTCCGGCTTTCTTCTGTTTAACCAAAATTCCCCGCATTTTACATCCGATGTTGGGAGGTTTATTTGTCGGAATTGTAGCCATTCAATTTCCCCATATTCTCGGCCCGGGTTATGGCACAATTCAAGCCCTATTACAAGAGGGGCGATTTTCCTTAGATTTATTGATGATTTTATTAGTCCTTAAAATTATTGCTACTTCTGTTAGTTTGGGTAGTGGATTAGTGGGGGGAATTTTTGCTCCCGCGATGTTTATTGGGGCAACATTGGGAGCAACTTATGGGCAAGCCGTAGGGGGATTAGTACACCCTTTTTTACCAGATATTGCTCCCCCGGCTGCCTATGCAATGGTGGGAATGGCGGCGGTATTAGCGTCGAGTGTGCGAGCGCCTTTAACGGCGATTTTATTATTATTTGAAATGACTCAAAATTATCTAATTATTTTACCGTTAATGGCGGCGGTGGGGGTAAGTGTTTTAATTGTGGATGTGGTGCAATCTAATCAATCGACTTCTGGATTAAATTTACAACAAATGGGGGTTTATTTAGAACGACCCAATGAATTAGAAATCTTACAAACTATTAGAATTTCTGAAGTTATGGGTCAATCCTATTTAACCCTTCCCTGTTCCATGCCTATTTTAGAGGCAGGTGCGGTGATGGTACAACTGAATTGTCATACGGCTTTAATCTTAGATGAAACCTCTCAATTAGCCGGATTAGTAACGGTTACAGATATCCGTCGTTCCATTTTTCAGGCTACAAACCCCGATTCTTCTTTAGCATTAGGACAGCAAATATTAAAGGAAATTTGCACAACAGAAATCCTCTGCGCCTATGAAGATGAACCCGTTCAGGTCGCATTAGAACGGATGGCGGCGCGAGATTTGCCCCAATTACCCGTTGTCACTCGTGAACATCCGCGTCAACTGGTTGGCATTATTGAAAAAGAACAAATTGCTTTAGCTTGTAATATTGCTGTTACCAAAGACGCCTTACAACCCTATTTACCCAACTCGTAGTAACCCCTTTAGGGGTTAGTCAATACTTGTAGTAACCCCTGAATAGGTAAGAGATAGAGAGCCCTTCAGGGCTCACTACGAATTAGAGGATTTCCCTTCTTAAATAGGGTTGTAAAACATCAGGAATACGGATGGTTTCATCGGGTTGTTGATAATTTTCTAAAATCGCGGCCATGGTTCGACCAACGGCTAACCCGGAACCATTTAAAGCATGAATATATTGTGTGCCTTTCTTACCCGCTTCTTTAAAGCGAATATTAGCCCGTCTAGCTTGAAAATCCCTAACATTGGAACAGCTAGAAATCTCTCGATAGGTTCCGGCCGAGGGCAACCACACCTCAATATCATAACATTTTGCCGCCGAAAATCCTAAATCCCCCGTACATAATTCTATCACCCGATANGGTAATTTTAACGCCTGTAAAACNCCTTCNGCATCCTGNACTAATTTCTCATGTTCTGCTTCTGAACTATCAGGATGAACCAGTTTTACCATTTCTACTTTATTAAATTGATGTAACCGAATTAACCCCCTAGTATCCCGACCATAACTTCCCGCTTCTCGACGAAAACAAGGGGTATAAGAACAGTGATAAATCGGTAATTGTTCCGCTTCTAAAATCTCATCTCGATACAAATTCATCACTGATACTTCCGATGTCGGAATTAACCATAAATCATCAGCATCACATTTGAAACTTTCTTCCGCAAATTTAGGCAATTGTCCCGTTGCTGTTAAGGAGGTACTATTCACTAATAACGGCGGTATTACCTCAAGATAACCATTATTTGTATGGCGGTCTAACATAAACTGAATTAACGCCCTTTCTAGGGCCGCACCCGCTCCTTTTAAGGCTACAAATCGCGCTTGGGCAACTTTAACCGCCTGTTTAAATTCCAATATATTCAGTTTTTCCCCAATATCCGCATGATGCAAAATATTAGGATTTGTAGGAATATATTTATCTCCCCAACGTCTAATTTCTAAATTTTCCCGTTCATCTTTTCCCACGGGAGTTGATTCACTGGGTAAATTCGGAATTGGTAATAATAATTGATTGATTTGAGCATCAATTTCTTTCTCTTTTGGCTCCAATTCACTCAACTTAATTTTAATTTGTTGACCTTCCTCTCTTAACGCTTTAATTTCTTCGCCTTTGGGGTCACATCCCGACTTAATTTTATCCCCAACTAATTTACCAATATCGTTACTCCGGGTTTGTAATACAACTCGTTCTTGTTCGAGTTGGCGACGTTGTTCATCTAAGGTTAAAATAGGTTGCAAATCATACTCGCCCCGCAAATTTAGGCGTGCTTGCACTGTGGCTGAATTTTCCCGAATTAATTTGATATCTAACACGGCATTTCCTTTAATATTGCTTGATTTTTGATTATTGGTTCATCTTTATAGTTTACTGCATTCAGGGAACATCTAACAAGGGAATCATGGTAAGAAAAGATAAGATATTAAGGGGCGATCGCCTTCTCTAAAAACAATGTTATCAATCAGTTAAGCTATTCCCTATTTGATCAACTTTAACCCCATCAATAGCTTCTATACTTTCAACCATTGGTAAAGATGAAAAAGCCGGAGTCATAATTATTAATCCCCTGGGAACACATTCCACTTCTATCGGTGTTGTCCCAATAATTTCTCCATCTACAACTACTTTTTGGGGTGGATTTGTAGAAATTCTAATCCGTTGAGTTCTAAATCCAATCAAATTATCCCGTTGAATTTCTACCTTCAGTAAACCCGCCCCCAATAAACCCATCATTCCCGCCACCGCCTGCATTTTATTCGCCGGAGATGTATAGATTAAAACCTCTAATAATCCATCATCAGGAACAATTTGTCCCAAACCTTGGGCTAAAACCGAAGTAGGAGGGGCGACATTAGCAATGGTAATGGCGGCGGCTTCAACTTGATTAATTTCGCCATTAATTTCAATTGTTGTTTCAAAGTCTTTTTGTTCTTTTAATTGTTGCCATCCCGCCATAATATAAGCTAAGGGCCCCCAGCGTTTTTTTGCATCTCGATCCGCCTTATTAACTGTTTCCGCTTCAAACCCAATTCCCGCTAATAAAATCATCGGTAAACTGTTACAATAAGCCATATCAACGGTGCGGGTTAATCCGGCAATAATTACTTCACAAGCTCCTTGAATATTAGTCGGAATTCCCAAAGCCACCGAAAACGCATTAGCAGTTCCCCTAGGAATAATTCCCAAGGGAATATTAGTATTAATCACGGCTCCAGCTACGGCGGAAACCGTACCATCTCCCCCCGATGCGATGACTAAATCCACATTTTCTGCGATCGCGTCTTGTGCTAATTGAGTCGGATCATTTTCTCTGGTTGTTAAGCAAACTTTTAAGTGAAAATAGGGTTCTAATAATTGCCGAATTAATAATAAATCTTGATTGGCATTTCCTACCCCAGCAACGGGATTAAAAATCAAATGAGCCGAACGAGTTCGTCGCAATTGCACAACAATGGCTTCGGCGGTTCCAATATTAGTAGCGATTGGAATATTATAGATATTGCAAACTCTTAATAAATTTAAAAGCGGGAATTCATAAAGGTGGGTTTGGGTGGATTCTACTAAATAAATAACAGCTACAATTTCTTCTCTTGCAGTGATTTTAGAGGCGATCACCATATCTCCCCCTTGTCGCAAAGGCAAAACCGTCTCAACCTTTAACCAGGTCTGTTGAGTTAAAGCCGTTGCGATACTGTCTAAACCCGCTAGATGATAATGGGACAGAACATTCGCGTGTTGAGTCACAAAGTCAACCAGAGTTTCTTGCTGAGTCTCATCAGCTAAGAGGAAAATTGTCCCTGACATAATTCACTCATTATTATTGCAATTATTATTATAGCTAATTTAACTATTTTCAGGATGATCTAATCCCAAATGTTTCCAAGCCGCAGGCGTCGCCACACGACCCCGATTTGTCCGTTGAATAAACCCAATTTGCATTAAATAGGGTTCATAAACTTCTTCAATAGTTTGGGTATCTTCCCCCGTAATTGCCGCCATGGTTTCTAATCCCACTGGCCCCCCTTTGAATTTCTCAATAATAGCCGTTAACATATTTCGATCCGTCCAATCTAATCCCAGGGGATCAACATTAAATAATTCCAAAGCAATATTCGCCACTTCTGCATTAATTTCCCCCGTACTTTTGACCTGAACATAATCTCGAACTCGACGTAATAAACGATTAGCAATTCTAGGTGTTCCCCTAGCCCGTTGGGAAATTTCGATCGCGCCTTCTGGGGTTATAGGAGTATTTAATAACTTCGCACTTCGTTGAACAATTAAACTTAATTCGTCTACTTCATAAAAGCGTAACCGTTGAATAATTCCAAAGCGATCGCGCAGGGGAGCCGTTAAGGAACCTACCCGGGTTGTAGCACCAACAATGGTAAAAGGTTTCAGGGGAATACTCCGAGTTTTTGCCGATCTTCCCTGACCAATAGTAATATCTAATCGACAATCCTCCATCGCCGGATATAAAATTTCCTCCGCCACTTTAGATAAGCGATGAATTTCATCAATAAATAATACTTCCCCTGGTTTCAAACTGACTAATAATCCCGCAATATCCCTGGGTTTTTCTAAGGCTGGAGCCGTGGTAATTTTACAAGTCACCCCCATTTCCGAAGCTAAAATTAGGGACATGGTGGTTTTTCCTAATCCTGGGGGGCCATATAATAATAAATGATCTAAAGGTTCCTGACGGGATTTCGCGGCCGCGATCGCAATTGATAAAACCTCTTTTAAATCCTTTTGTCCCACATAATCTTCTAAACGATGGGGTCGGATTTTCTCATCCTGTTGACGATTAATTTCTTCTTCGGGTGTCGCTTCCGCTTCTAACAAATAATCCAATTCATCCGTCGGCTCACTATTCTTGGATTTTCTGGATTTTTTAGCCATGGGAGTCGCCAACCCAGAAAACTCATCAGACGGTTCGGGTTCAGGGGACTGCTTTTTTGAAGAAATAATCGCCATAATAGACCTATGCCATACCGGGGCTACAGGTTCCAACTTTAGCAGGTTTTGGGTGAAACTAATCCTATTATTAGTTTCCAAACCAATATAAAATAAGAACTGAATAAGGGAATAGGCAATTAGGGAATGGGTAATAGCAAGAGTTTACCTCCCGGTAATCCCTATTAAAAGCCTTAAAAGATCCCCAGCAAGCAGTTAAGACACCAGACGGATCTTGGAACCCAGACGGTAAAGTGTTTCCCCCCCTGTTCCCTGTTCCCTGCTATAATACTTCTAGTTATTTCATATCATTCGTAATTCCCCGCCATATACAAAAAATCTGTGAAGACAGACGCTAGGGACATCTTCACAGATACCTGAAAACCAGGCTCAAAATTACGACATGGCTTGAATGATAAAGTCAAAGTAGGGGGATGCTTCCTTAGCATCTTCGTCATCGAGTAACGCCAGAGACGCTTCCTTGAGACAACGAACCGCTTCCACCATCCCAGGCATCGGAACACCCAAAGAGTTATACATATCTTTGACGCCGATTAAACCAATGTCTTCTATAGGATCTTTATCACCCGAAAGAATTCCATAGGTAATCAGCCGCAGATACCAACCATAGTCCCGAATACATAGGGCTCGTTCCCGTGATCCTGAAGCATTACCACCTGGGGCAATAAAATCAGGGCGTTTTTTCCACAGTTGGTTACTAGCACGGTCTACAATCTTCTTTTCATTATCCGCAATGGTCGAAGCAATTCGCACGCGCTGTTCACCCGTTTTTAAAAAGTCATTGATGTTTTTGAGTTCACCAACGCTAGGATAACGGAGTTCATCATCAGCTTTGAGAATAACTTGGCTAACTACTGTCATCTAAAACCTCAGAGCTATTAAAGTTTTTCAAGATACCATTAAGTAGTTTAGCGACTTGAGGGGAACAGGGGAAGTCATAACCCCGTAAACTTTCGCCTATGGTGATCAAAGTCGGGTGGAAACACCTGTGCAAAGTCGTGGAGAGCAGGCAGGGTCAAGAGTTATCTGCNCAGGTTCAGTATGAATACCCTTAACAATTCTTAATTTTTAACCCTCAACGGTTAATCAGTCATCAGTCATCAGTGATCAGTGATCAGTTAAGAGGTAGTTAGCAGTTATTTGGAATAAAATAAATCTTTACTTTATAAGACAAGTCTGGGAAATTGAAAACTCAGTGTCTTCAGACCACCAGATGAAAAGCGACTCAAGGGAATTTATTCCCCGTGAATATTTCTTTAATCTATGTTAATATTAACATAGGTCGAAACAAGGAGATTTCCATGATAGTTCTGGAATACAAAGTTAAAGGCAAATCCAATCAATACAAAGCGATTGACGAAGGTTATCAGTTTAAAAGTTATCAGTTTAAGAGTTTTCAGTTGTCTACTATTAACTCCTACGCTGATAACTGTTAACTGTTAACTCATGACTGACTAATCAACCCGCACCCATATTTGTAATTGTGGATGTGAATTGCATAGAGATACAAATGCTGCGATAAATATTCTGAATCTTGGTAAACAAGCTAGGGGAGGGCATCCCCAAAGTAACGCTAATGGACTAGAAACCTCTACTTTTCTTGGGGAAACCCTGGTCGCAGCACGTATCTAGGTTCAAGTTAGAATCTCAGTGTCTTTAGACCTGAGAGTGTCAATTCACTGTTTAGCGTGTAGAGGCAGGTTCTGGAGAGATTTTTTTAAATCAACTAAAATCTTGATCAACCCAATTACGACTGATAACTGGTACAAACGCGCCCATAGGGTGAAGGCAGTCTCTACACTGATAACTGATAACTGATAACTGATAACTGATTAATAATGTGGCAGCAAGGGCAACAAGTTGAAGTCGAAATTACAGATTTGACCGATGAAGGTAGTGGCGTCGGTCGTTACCAAGATCGGGTTATATTTGTTCCTGATACGGTTCCTGGGGATATGGTGCGGGTGCGGTTAGTGCGGGTTAAAAGCAAATATGCAGAAGGCAAGTTAGACCGACTTTTAAGCCCATCAAACGATCGCATTTCCCCTCGATGTATTGTGGCGGATAAATGTGGGGGATGTCAGTGGCAACATATTGATTATGCGCTGCAACTGCAAAGTAAGCGAAATTTAGTGGTTAAAACCTTAGAAAAAATTGGGGGATTTATTGATCCTCCGGTGGATCAGGTGTTAGCAGGAGAGTCAGAATTAGGATATCGCAATAAAGTTACCTATCCCCTAGGACGGTCAGCCACGGGTCAAGTTCAGGCGGGTTACTTCCAAAAACATAGCCATCGTTTGGTTAACTTAAATCAATGTCCGGTACAGGATCAACGGTTAAATCCTTTATTAGCTAATATTAAACAGGATATTCAAAACCGGGGATGGTCGATTTATGATGAAGCCCTACATCGGGGCAAACTTCGCCATCTCTCCCTGAGAATTGGACGGCGTACAGGGGAAATGTTATTAACCTTAATTGTCACCCAAGCTAGTTTACCCGGACTGACGGAACAAGCGGAAACTTGGCTAGAACAATATCCTGGTTTACAAGGGGTTTGTTTAAATCTAAATCCCGATCAAACTAATGTGATTTTTGGTCAGGAAACACGCTGTTTAGCGGGTCATCCCTATTTAAAAGAAGAATTTGGGGGGTTAACGTTTTTTCTAGGCTCCGATACGTTTTTTCAAGTGAATACGGAAGTGGCGGAAGGGTTATTAGAAATCATGCTCCAGCAACTTAATTTACAAGGAACTGAACGCATTGTTGATGCCTATTGTGGCATTGGAACCTTTACTTTACCCCTAGCTTCCTATTTATTGAAAAAACAAGGGGGTTCAATTCAGGGCTCCGATCTTCCTCAAGTCATGGGTTTAGAAGTCCAAGAAACTGCCATAGAGCAAGCTCGAAAAAATGCGATTTTTAATCAACTTGATCAAGTGGAGTTTAAATTAGGAACGGTGCAAAAGTTATTACCCAATTTGGGGTATAAACCTGATATTGTTTTGCTTGATCCTCCCCGGAAAGGATGCGATCGCACGGTCTTAGAAACACTGCTAGATATGCAACCGCAACACTTGATTTATATTAGTTGTAGACCCGCTACTCTAGCACGAGATCTGAAGATTTTATGTGAAACCGGAGTTTATGAATTAGTGCGGGTACAACCTGCGGATTTTTTCCCACAAACTTCCCATGTTGAGTCTATGGCGTTTTTAAGACGTTTATAAACAATTCGGATCTATGTGCTCAGAAATCAGGTTTCTTCAGCTATCTTTCTATTAGGCAGCAAAAGTTATTGCAGAAACCCGATTTCTCGGAATACTTATAAAAGGTGATCAGAAATAATACCTGATCCAATTATCAATTAATCAAATAATAAATTGATTAATTCTTCTCGGTCTAACTTCAAGTGATTAGCCACATTCTTTAAAATTGCATTCAATGTACCAACTTTTAAAGGATTATGAGCCGGAATGGTAATGTGATGTTCTCCTTTTTCTTGTGTGGTTAATCGAATATGGCTCCCAGTTTGATGGCTGACTTCATAACCTATGATTTTAAGGGCTTTTACTAAATCCTGACCTGATAAATCTCTGGGTAATTTCATGAAGCAATCACCTCTTCCTGAACAATATGCAGTCGGATGATTTTAGGACGTAATGCTTGATCGGGAAAATGACAGTGAACCGCATCTTTAATTTCTTGCTTTAAGCTTTCTAAATCATCAGCTTGGGTAATAATTGATTCCCCTAATGCTTGGGCAATATACCCCTGCTCAATATCAGATTCTACTAAGAAAATGATTTCAGTCATGGTTGAAATAACCTCTAAGTGCTATAGTTATTATTGGTAATCTTTGAGATATCTTTTAGGAATATGACCGAGTTACTTGAACGTGCGTTCGCGCAGCGTGCCGTAGGCGGATCGCCCAATTGAAAATTTTATCCCCCACTGAACAAGATGCGATCGCTACTCTAATTTTACAGGAACTCGAAGCAGAAATGCGCTGGGATACTGCATTTACTCAATCACCCAATGCTCTTGCTAAACTAGCAGCAAATGCAATGGCTGAATACCATTTAAGCAGCAACAGAAATTGCCTTAACGGTTAGAGAAGGTTCGGGAATAGCTTGACCATCTTCCCGCAGAGTGTCAATATACAGTTCAATCGCTTCTTTAATATTATTTTCGGTTTCTTCTAAGGTTTTTCCTGTAGAAATACAACCGGGTAAGTCGGGAACATAAGCAGAATAGTTACTCCCAGCCCATTCAAAAATTGCAACATATTCTTTCATGGTTTCTCGTTTAATTCATACCGTACAGAAACAGATTTTTTTAAGCATTTAACACCTGTTCTGCTGTTAAGGATAATTCTGAAAAAGTGGGTGATATAATCCGATCATTTCCTCTAAATTGAGTTTTTTGATACTGACTTTTTTCATCCAGACAGTAAACAAAGATAGTCGGAATTTTAGGATTTCCTAAGTAAGCCCTGGAAGCGATCGCTAAATAGTCTACAATCCAATATTCAGAAATTCCCAACCGTTGATATTCTTCTAATTTATCTACATAGTCATCTTCCCAATTCGTTGATGTCACTTCTACTGCTAACTGAATTGGCACTTCTAAGGCATTATAATCAGAACGATTAGAACGCCAAATTGTTCGGTCAATCACACTAACATCAGGATTTCTACCCTGTTCTAAGCCATCTTTTGTTACCGTTTTGATCACCGCAGTATTAGTTACAACTAAATTAAGATTAAGTCTTCTAATTTCATCATTGAAACAGAATAAAATAAAATTAGCGATATCATCATGGTTTCTTGTTGCTCTCACTTCTACAATTTCTCCCTTCACAAATTCATAGATTCCTGTTTCTGGACATTGTTCTAAAAAGTTGTCAAATGTTAGTTTTTGTACCTGTGTTGTTGTCATAGTTTGGTTTCCTATAATCATAAGGTAGAAGTTTCTAAAAAAGAGGGCTGGTTTATTCAGGTTATTACTGAGTAACACAGTTTTTTGATCAACCCGCCCCTACAAAAAAATTTTACCTTGTTATGCTGCAACAGAAATTGCCTTAATATTAAGGGAATGTTCGGAATTAGTGCTATAATTGCTATCAGTAATCTTTGAGATAATATCTTTTAGGAATATGACCGAGTTACTTGAACGTGCGTTCGCGCAGCGTGCCGTAGGCGGATCGCCCAATTGAAAATTTTATCCCCTAGTGAACAAGATGCGATCGCTACTCTAATTTTACAGGAACTCGAAGCCCAAATGCGCTGGGATAGTGCCTTTACTCAATCACCCGATGCTCTTGCTAAACTAGCAGCTAATGCAATGGCTGAATACCATTCTGGACAAACCCAAGAGTTAGATCCAGAAACACTGTGAAGTCACGAACAACCTTTTCTTTTCGTAAAGCATTTGCCACTCTGCCAAAGCAAGTCCAAAACCAGGCTCGTGAAGCCTATCGACAATTCAAACGAGAGCCCAATTATCCCAGCCTTCGTTTCAAAAAGGTACATCCAGAATTACCCATTTATTCGGTTAGAATTAACATAGATCTAGCCAGCGAGACGCTGGCACTACTTTTTTTACCAATAATATCAAATCAAGAATTGGTAGTGTGAGCGTCCTCGCTCGCTAACTGCTCAAAAATACCTAATAAACGGATAAAAAGAGGGCAGGTTTATTAAAATTATTGCGGGTTGACACAATTTTCTAACAAAACCCGTCCCCTGAAAAAAAAAATTTTAAACGCGCTGACGCGCGAAAAGGGAAGAAGGGAAAAGAAGAAAGAAGGGTAAAGGGCTAAAGGGCTAAAGGACAAAGGGCTAGAGAGTCCACGCAGGCGGGAGGGAAACAACACGAAACCCGTAGTCCCAGTCCCGACTGACCAGCCCGACCCAGTTACGAACGGCACCGCGGCAATACTGGGGAAAGTAGTACCACGAACCTCCGCGT
>B570J29625_1000039_pt1 | contig 19583 bp, 15 predicted proteins | sample LakMenEpi26Aug09_FD_29625 | JGI IMG/M metagenome (IMG submission 29625) | reverse complement strand
CTAAAGACATTTTATCTTTATTTGAGAAAATGTGGGTGACTTCTCCAATTCCAAAGGTACGATGAAAAACTTTATCCCCTACTTTCCAATCCTTAACATCCGATTCTAATTTGTCACTTTTGGCTGGTTGTTTAATCTCAGTCGGTGATTTTGACTCTTTTTTAGTTCCTTTATTTTTAGTTGTTTTGGGTTGAATGGGAGGGGTATAACCATGAATTAATCCTTCGGGTAATTCTTGTAAAAACATTGAGGGGATACAGGATTCTAAAGCTCCCCATAACCGCCGTTGACAAGCATGGGTTAAGAATAACTGTTCCTGGGCGCGAGTAATCCCAACATAACATAAACGTCGTTCCTCTTCAATAGATAAGGGGTCATTTAAACTGCGATAATTGGGGAAAAGTCCCTGTTCTAAACCGACTAAAAATACAATCGGAAATTCTAATCCTTTCGCTGCATGGAGGGTTAATAAGGAAACCGCTTGTTGTCCTTCTTTTAAGTTATCTAAATCGGAAGCTAAGGAGGCACTGGCTAAAAATCCGCCCAGGGTATTATCCTCATATTCCTCTTGAAATTGGGAGACGGCATTCGTCAATTCTTTAATATTTTCTAAGCGGTTTTCGGCTTCATCTGTTCCTTCATTTTTCAAGTCTTGAATATAACCTGCATCCTGTAAAATTCCTTCTAAAATTTGCATGGCGGAATGGTCTTCTAGGCGTTCTTGCCAAGTTTTAATAGTTTGGGCAAATTGATTTACGGATTTTGCTGAACGTCCGGCTATGGTATTAACAGAATCTTCATCACTAAGCACTTCCCAAAGGGGTATTCCTAACTGTTTAGACGCATTTAATAACCCATCAATAGTGGTTTTACCAATACCTCGACGGGGAACATTAATAATTCTAAGTAAACTAATACTATCGGCGGGGTTAGCAATTACTCGTAAATACGATATGGAATCCTTGATTTCTTTGCGGTCATAGAACCTTAATCCCCCGACAACGGTATAGAGAATATTATTTCTTAATAACACATCTTCTAGGGCGCGAGATTGGGCGTTGGTTCGATATAAAATGGCAAACGCCCCGTAATCTAATTCGGGATTTTGTTGACTAATTCCTTGAATTTGTGATAGAATAAATTTGGCTTCATCTACTTCATCATCTGCCCGATAACAATAAATTGGTAGCCCTTCTCCTCGGGTGGGACGGAGGATTTTGTCAATGCGTTCGGTATTTTGTTGAATTAGATGATTTGCTACTTGTAAAATATTTTCCCGGGAGCGATAATTTTCCTCCAGTTTAATCATAGTACGGGTATCGTCATCGGGGAGGCGATCGCCAAAATCCTGTTGAAATTCTAACAATATTTTATAGTCTGCCATCCGAAACGAATAAATAGATTGATCTACGTCTCCCACCACAAAAATAGAGCGATTTTGCCAATTTTTAATGGTTCTGGGGTTTTCCCCATTGGTAACTAATAACCGAATTAAATTATATTGAGTGCGGTTAGTATCTTGATATTCGTCTACTAAAATATGGCAGAATTTTTGATGCCAATAGGCTAATATTTGCTCATTTTGACTGAGTAAATCAACGGTGACTCTAATTAAATCATCAAAATCTAAGGCATTATTTGAAGCTAATTGAGATTGATAGGAACTATAAACTTCCGATACGACTCTACCATAATAATCAGGATTTTCCCTGGCATATTGTTGAGGCGAAAACCCTAGGTTTTTAGCATTACTAATAGAATATCTAATTTTTTTAGGTTCAAATTTCTTATCATCTAAATTCATATCTTTGAGAACAATATGCTTAACTAACTTTTGGGCATCATCTTCATCAAAGATGGAGAAATTCTTATCCCACTTTCTGCCACTTTCGTCTTGATATTTATTAATATCATATCTTAGAATCCGAGCGCATAAACTATGGAAGGTTCCCATCCAAAGATGTTTGCTAATACTGCGATAAACCTTTGATTTCAAGCGAGTTTGTTCATCGGCAGCTAAAGCTGATAAGGGTTTTCCAAATTCGAGTTCTGCCTGTTGTTGAGCAAAAATTAACTCAACCCGTTCTTTAATTTCCTTGGCAGCTTTATTAGTAAAAGTCACCGCCAAAATGTTCTCAGGATGAACCCGATGACTGCGAATTAAATTAGCGATGCGATAGGTTAAAGCCCGTGTTTTACCCGAACCTGCCCCCGCCACCACCAGCATCGAGCCACAAAAATGTTCCACCGCCTGACGTTGGCAGGTATTTAGATGGCTAAGGAAATCAATTGTTTGAGTCATGGCTACAGAAAACACGGGAATTGAATCAACTTCTATTTTATCCGTAGCCGGGGGTCGCGGACACACTGAACACCGAAACAAATAGGATATATCCTCAACAGAGTCGGAATAGATTAGGATTTTTGAATTCTGTTATAGGTCTGGTGAACCATATCCAGTAAGGTTAACAATTGCTGCCACTGGGCATCTCCAGTCCCATTAGCAGTTTGCTGTTCCGTGGTTAAACGGTCTTTTAGATGCTTAAATAAATCATTAACTGAGGCCTCCTCAGAGGAATTGTCTGTCTCGTACCGACCCTCCTCTGAATCATCATCTTCTCCAGAATCGGCTGAGTCTTCGTGAATATCCTGGGCTGTTTCTGCCAAGGTTAGGGCCCGTTGAGCAATATTTTCAGGGAGTTTAGGACGTTCTCCTAAAGCAACCCGAGACAATTCTAGTAATAGTTGACGCACCTGTTCAATCCATTGGCTTTTTTCAGATTGCCAACCTGTTTTGGCAACTTTTTGCTGAATATTCTGGGCTTTTTGGGCTAAAGGTAAGGCTTGAGTGGAAACACTATCAGGTAATTTAGGAGTATCTGCCAAAGAAGCGCGGGCGACTTCAATTAAGAAATCATGGACTTGCTTGACCCACTGAAGATCGGATAATTGTGAACTTACTCTAGGCATATTTTAAACTCTTGGATTTTTTACTAGACAGTCCGCCATTATTCTCCGCAGGTTGCACTTCGTCTAAGGTGGGGGATTTTGGGTAGATCAGTTCAAATAAATGTTTTCAGGGTTCGATTTTTTCAATCCCTGACATTAATCTAAAACCCAGTTTATCAAAAAACAACTGATTGAGCAGATCGTATTGTTAAGAAACAAAGGTTTTAGTCTACAATAATTTAGATATTCAGCGAACTACTGAGCTTTGAACCTTCAGTGATTTCAGGCGATTCCGCAATTTATAGCCCTAAACCCATCGAACCGATTCCCCCACCCCTTGCCACCCCTCAAGATGCGTTAACGGCTCTCTCAGAGGGGATTGCGCTCCTGATTGACTTGGCACAACGGGGAGAAATTGATCCTTGGGATGTGCAGGTCATTGACGTAATTGATCGTTATTTGAGTAAACTAACCCCCCCAGAGGAATCAAGCTCGATCAACAATTTTGCCGAGTTGTCCCAGTCGGGTCAGGCGTTTTTGTATGCCTCAATGTTAGTCTTGCTCAAGGCTGATAGTTTAATGGCGACGGAAATCCTTGACCCGAATGCTGGCCCCATGGAAGGGGAAGAATTCCTAGACCCTGAAGATGAGGGAAATGGGATTGAACGCCCCCAACAACTGGAAAAACAAATCCGGCGGCGGGCTGTTGCCAAAATTCCCCAAAAACGACAAGTGACGTTGCAAGAACTGATTGAACAGTTGCAACTGATGGCCGCTACCATTGCCGCCCAAAAAGCCCGTCCTCGTCCCCGCGCCAACAACGCTAAAAGCAGAGCCACTACCGCCAAGGCGATCGCTCAATTAGCCCATCAAGAAAATTTAGTTGAAATGGCGGCACAGGTCGAACAGCTTTTGAATTCAGGATCACAACAGAATCCAGAATGGTTTGATTTGGAGCAGTTATTAGGTCTATGGTTGGAGATCAAGCAACCGGAACAGGTTCCGCCCCCGGAAGAAACCCCGATTCAGCATGGCCCCAATCATGATCGGGTGGGGGTGTTTTGGGCATTATTATTATTATCGGCCCAATCTAAAGTGGAACTCGCTCAAGAGGAATTTTACCAAGACCTGAAGGTTCGTTCTTTAACAGAACCACCTACAAAGTCTTGAAATCGTGTAAGTTGAAGTTTTCTGGAATCCTACGGATTAAGCAACATGAACCTTGATAGGCTATTAATTGATGAATAGACTCAAAACTCAGATTGTAGAATAGAGCAGTTATGCTGTATCAGTGCTTGGTGCATACAAGGCATTTAGCGATTCTGATTAGTCAGTTGAATGTGAGTGGATAATTTTAAACATAGCTTAGGGTTGTGAGGAAGTGAATATGAAAGCCATGATTCTGGCGGCTGGAAAAGGAACTCGTATCCGTCCAATTACTTATACCATTCCTAAACCTTTAATTCCGATCCTGCAAAAACCGGTGATGGAATTTTTGGTGGAATTACTACGAACACACGGTTTTGATCAAATTATGGTCAATGTCAGTCATTTAGCAGATGAAATTGAAAACTATTTTCGTGATGGTCAAAAGTTTGGCGTTCATATTGCCTATTCTTTTGAAGGACGAATTGAAGACGGAAATTTAATTGGAGAAGCATTAGGTTCGGCGGGAGGGATGAAAAGAATTCAAGACTTTAATCCCTTTTTTGATGATACTTTTGTGGTTTTATGTGGCGATGCGTTAATCGATTTAGATTTAGCCACAGCCGTAAAATGGCATAAAGAAAAGGGAGCCATTGCCACCATTGTGATGAAATCTGTTCCTAAAGAGCAGGTTTCTAGTTATGGAGTTGTGGTAACTGACGAAACAGGTCGGATTAAAGATTTCCAAGAAAAACCCTCGGTGAATGAAGCCCTCAGTACAGATATTAATACGGGGATTTATATTTTTGAGCCAGAGATTTTTAAATATATTCCTTCCGGGTGTGAATATGATATTGGTAGTGAATTATTCCCCCATTTAGTTGAAATTGGAGCTCCTTTTTATGGGATTTCTATGGATTTTGAATGGGTGGATATTGGGAAAGTCCCTGACTATTGGCAAGCAATTCGCAGTGTGCTGTTAGGACATATTAAAAATGTTTCTATCCCTGGTCAACAGGTGCGCCCTGGCATATATACGGGGCTGAATGTAGCGGTGAATTGGGATAAAGTTAATATCCAAGGCCCTGTTTATATTGGCGGGATGACTCGAATTGAAGACGGAGCGACGATTATTGGCCCGACAATGATTGGCCCGAATTGCTGGGTTTGCAGCGATGCCTATGTGGACAATAGTGTGATTTTTGAATATTCCCGTTTGGGGCTGGGAGTGCGTTTAGTTGATAAATTGGTATTTGGGCGCTATTGTGTGGACAAGCTGGGAGCTTCTATTGATGTCCAAGCAGCAGCCCTGGATTGGTTGATTACGGATACCCGTCAAGTTTTTCATAACCAATCTTCTGAACGACAAGCGATCGTTGATTTATTAGGTAATACTTAATCTAAGCGGTGTCGGTGTTCGGTTTTCCGGCTCCGTTACCCGCCACCCTTCTCAATATTAATCCTCAACAAAAACTACTGATGTCTTCTTTGACTTGCGATCAATCTAAGTTTATTGTTGCCGAACCTGGTGCATCTTACTATCAGAATGATTCGGATAATTCTGCTTTAAATTCAGAATGGTTTATTGAAGTATTAGTTGATGTTCCTTATGGTTTTAATACGGAAGAACAAGAGGAACAAAAACTATTTACTTATCGCGTTCCTCAAGATTTAATTGTCAAACCTGGAGATATTGTTAGTGTTCCCTTTGGGAATCAACAATTAGGAGGAATTGTGATCCGGTTGATGGATCAAGTTCCTTCTGATTTACCGGAAAGTAGAGTTAAAGCTGTTGAAGATATTATTTGTAATGGTTTCTTCCCTTCAACCTATTGGCAACTATTACAGCAAGTTTCTAATTATTATCAAACTCCCTTAATTCAAGTTATTCGGACGGCGTTACCCCCAGGATTATTAGGAAAAAGTCAACGTCGTATCCGTTTAATTCCTGAAACACTCCCAAAGGATGCTCAATTATTTTTAAATCCGGCTGCTGCTTCTATCTTAAAAATCTTACAATCTTCAGTTACCGGAGATTTTACTTGGAAATATTTAAAACAAAATGTGATTAATCCCCAACGGGGTTTAAAAGATTTATTACAAAGAAAATGGATCGAAAGTTATTTAGAACCCCCCAGTCCTCCCCGTCCTAAATTAAAACAGGCGGTGACATTAGTTGATGATATTATCCCCTTAGATTTAACCTCTCGTCAACAGGAAGTTTTACTGCTTGTGATTAAAGTTCTCAAGCAACAAGGGGGAGAACTATGGTTTAATGATTTAATAAAAATTTGTAGTACCAGTTCTAGTCTGTTAAAAAATTTAGCTGAAAAAGGCTGTATTGTAATTACTGAAAGGGAAGTTTTAAGACAGGAACAAGGTATTTTTAAAACCTCCGATCAACCTAAAATATTAAATCAATATCAAACGGAATCTTTACAAGCAATTAACAGTTTATCCAGTTATGCTCAAATATTATTACATGGGGTTACGGGTTCGGGAAAAACAGAGGTTTATTTACAAGCGATCGCACCCATTCTAACTCAAGGAAAATCAGCCTTAATATTAGTTCCTGAAATTGGCTTAACTCCCCAATTAACTGACCGATTTCGCGCCCGTTTTGGCGAACAAGTCTTTGTCTATCATAGCGCTCTTTCCGAGGGAGAACGTTATGATACTTGGCGGAATATGACCCTCGGTTTACCCCAAATTATTATTGGAACTCGTTCAGCTATTTTCGCACCTTTACCGAAATTAGGATTAATTATTTTAGATGAAGAACATGATAGCAGTTTCAAACAAGATCAACCTTCTCCCTGTTATCATGCCCGAAAAGTTGCCCAATGGCGGGCGGAATTAGAAAATTGTCCCTTAATATTAGGATCAGCAACTCCCTCCTTAGAAAGTTGGCTAGAAATTAAACAAAAAACTCAACAAAATCGGTTTTATTTATCCCTTCCCGAACGTATTCAAGCGCGACCAATGCCGCCTATAAAAATAGTTGATATGCGTCAAGAATTGCGTCAAGGAAATCGCTCTATTTTTAGTTATGATTTACAAACCGCCCTACATCAATTAAAAGCCACAGGTCAACAGGGGATATTATTTATTCATCGTCGGGGACATAGTACCTTTGTTTCCTGTCGCAGTTGCGGTTATGTGATGGAATGTCCCCATTGTGATGTCTCCTTAGCCTATCATCATGAACATCAAAATGCCGCCCAACTTTTGAGATGTCATTATTGTAATTATAGTCAACTCTATCCCCAAGGTTGTCCCGATTGTGACTCACCTTATTTTAAACATTTTGGTAGTGGAACTCAACGGGTTACAGAAGAATTAAATCGGTTATTTCCTGAGTTAAAATGTATTCGCTTTGATAGTGATACTACCTCCCGAAAAAATGCCCATCGCACCCTATTAACTCAGTTTGCTAATGGAGAAGCGGATCTATTAGTGGGAACCCAAATGTTAACTAAAGGATTAGATTTAGAGTCTGTTAGTTTAGTCGGAATTGTATCAGCAGATGGGTTATTACATTTATCAGATTATCGCGCCAGTGAACGGGCTTTTCAAACCTTAGTTCAAGTCGCAGGACGGGCGGGGCGAGGGAATGATCCTGGGCGAGTAATTTTACAAACCTATACCCCCGAACATCCGGTGATTCAAGCGGTACAACGTCATGATTATGAGTCTTTTGTTGCTACGGAATTACAACAGCGACAGGAGTTAAATTATCCNCCNTATGGTCGTTTAATATTATTACGTTTAAGTAGTTTTAATCAGCAAGATGTTGAACAAACTGCTCAAAGATTAGCAGAATTTTTATTAGAAAATAATCCTAATTCTGACTTTGAATTATTGGGCCCGGCTCCGGCTCCGATTCTTAGGGTTGCTAATCGTTATCGGTGGCAAATTTTAATTAAAACTACTCAAGATTCTTCTATGATTTTACCTAAATTTTATGAGTTTAATTCTGGTTCTGTCTATATTAATATCGATATTGACCCTCTACATTTATAAAGGATTAAGACTGAGCCATCTAAATGGGTATATCCTGGAAGGAATTAGCTGGAACAGTTCAAGAAATATTTACTCTTTTTCACTCCAATCATGATATAATATAATAGGACAGAATTTAAGTCAATTATGTAAATTTAAAATTTTGTCAACTAATCCATGCCAAATTGTATTGAACAAATCCGTTAGAATGAGAATATAAATTATTAGAATTTATAATTTTAGAGACCTGAAATTAAACCTACTTTTTGAATTAAAATGCACAGAATTGCAGCCACACCCGGCGGATGGAACCCCGATACAGACGGAGTGATTTTTATTGAACAAACCCCCGCACCAATTATTTTTTTAACGGCGGCGGATACGGATATTCAAACCTTGGCCACGGTGGTATCCAAACTTCCGGCTGATTTTCCGGCGTTGCGGGTAACAAATTTATTACAATTACAACAACAATTAACCATTGATACCTACGCAGAAACTGTTTTAGAAAAAGCCCAAGTTATTATTTTAAGACTATTAGGAGGACGTTCCTATTGGTCGTATGGATTAGAAGTTTTACAAAACATTTTTACTAAAACTAAAACTCAATTAATTATCCTTCCGGGTGAAGATCGTCCCGACCCAGATTTAATCAGTCATTCCACAGTATCATTATCAATTGTTGATCAAGTTTGGCGATATTTAACTGAAGCGGGAGTCGATAATTTTGCTAATGCTCTGTTATTAATTAGCCATCATATTTTCAATAAAAATTATCCGATTATTCCGCCAGTTACGATTCCAAAAGTGGGTTATTATCAGTGGAATCAATCGGCAAAATCCGATGATTATAGTGCTGGGGTTGGGATTCTATTTTATCGCGCTCATTACTTATCTGGAAATTTAGATCCGATTGATTCTTTATGTCAAGCATTAGTTGAATATCAGTTAAAACCTATTCCTATTTTTGTTTCTTCTCTACGAGATCCCGACATACAAACGGAAGTTTTAAACTATTTTAATTCTAATATTCAATTATTAATTAATACCACCAGTTTTTCGATTTCTTCGACTTCAGAAGATAGTAGTCAACCCCCATTATTTTCCTTGGATATTCCAGTATTACAAGTAATTTTAAGTGGGGGAAGTTTAGAACAATGGGAAAATAATTTTATGGGACTTTCCCCCAGGGATATTGCGATGAATGTCGCGTTACCCGAAGTGGATGGACGAATTATTAGTCGGGTGATTTCTTTTAAAGCTATTGAAAATTGGCATCCTACCTTAGAAACCAATGTTGTTAGATATGTGGCGGTGCAAAATCGGATTAAATTTGTCGCCGAGTTAGCCAAAAATTGGATTAATTTACAACAGAAACCCCCATCAAAACGAAACATTGCGATTATTTTAGCTAACTATCCCTGTCGAGATGGACGTTTAGGTAATGGAGTGGGTTTGGATACGCCAGCCAGTTGTATTGAAATTCTAAAAGCCTTAGAAAAAGCGGGATATTTCCTAGAAAATTCTCCTGAAACCGGAGAAGAATTAATTGATCAATTAACATCAGGAATTACCAATGACCCGGAAGGTTGGGAGTTGCGATCTATTGATCAAAGTTTATCCTTTGCAGACTATCAAGACTATTTTTTAACCTTACCCCTTACCATTCAAACTGCTATTAATAACCGATGGAAAGATCATTTTCAAGAGGAACAAAAGACCGCTAAAGGCTTTGCTATTTCAGGGATTCAACGGGGAAATATTTTTATCGGGATACAACCTTCTCGGGGCTATGATCTTGATCCTAACTTAAATTATCATGCCCCGGATTTAGAACCTACACCGGATTATTTGGCATTTTATTATTGGTTGCGATCGCAATTTCAAGCCGATGCAATTATTCATTTAGGAAAACATGGGAATTTGGAATGGTTGCCGGGTAAAAGTGTAGGATTATCAGAAAACTGTTATCCTGAAATAGCTTTAGGTGCATTGCCGAATTTTTATCCATTTATTGTTAATGATCCAGGGGAGGGAACCCAAGCTAAACGTCGTTCTCAAGCGGTAATTTTAGACCATTTAACCCCTCCTTTAACCCGTGCGGAATTATATGGATCATTACAACAGTTAGAAGGGTTAATGGATGAATATTATCAAGCCCAAAGTTTAGATCCCTCGCGGTTATTGTTAATTTCAGAAAGAATTATTCAGTTAATTCAACAGGAAAATTTAGAGGAAGAATTGGGTTTACCCAAACTCAATAAACAGGCAGTTTTAAAGGATCAAGATTCCATCTTTAGTGAATTAGATCGCTATTTATGTGAGTTAAAAGAAGCACAAATTCGGGATGGATTACATATTTTTGGGCAATGCCCCCAAGGTGAACAATTAAGGGATTTAATTATTTCTATAGCCCGTCATCCTGACAATAAACGATTGGGTTTAACTCGCGCGATCGCCCAATATTGGCAGTTAGAATTTGATCCTTTAACATCAGATTATGGGGAAATTATTAATCAAACTATTAATCATCAATTCTGTCGAACTGTTGGGGATGGGGTGGCAGTTATTGAAGAATATGCGATTAATTTAATTGAAGAATTACCCCCCCTAACCCCCCCTTGCCAAGTGGGGGAACAAGAGTTTTTAACTTCTACTTTTGTTGAAGAATTACCCCCCCTAGCCCCCCCTTGCCAAGTGGGGGAACAAGAGTTTTTAATAACAATTCCAGTTCCCCCCATTACCAAGGGGGGGTTAGGGGGGGTCAAATCTACAGAATTAATCCAAAGGGAATTAAACTGGATTCAGAATAAATTATTACCCAATTTATTGAGAACTTCCGAAGAAATTACCAATCTATTAAAAGGTTTAGACGGTCGATTTATCAAGAGTGGTGCATCGGGGGCACCAACAAGAGGAAAACCCGATGTTTTACCCACCGGACGTAATTTTTATTCCGTTGATATTCGGGCTATTCCTACAGAAACTGCTTGGAGAGTTGGGGAATTAGCCGCATCAGTATTAATTGAACGTTATACCCAAGAAAATGGCGAATATCCCCGCACATTAGGATTATCAGTTTGGGGAACTTCAACAATGCGAACTGGGGGAGATGATATCGCGGAAGCCTTAGCATTATTAGGCGTAAAACCTGTTTGGGATTATCCTTCGCGGCGAGTAGTTGATTTTGAAATATTACCAGTTTCTATTTTAGGTCGTCCCCGGGTGGATGTCACACTAAGGATTTCAGGGTTTTTTAGAGATGCTTTTCCCAATTTAATTGATCTATTTGATCAGGCGGTAATTGCTGTTTCTAATTTAGATGAAACTGAAGATCAAAATCCTTTAGCCGCCAAAGTTCAACAGGAAACCAAATTTTGGATACAAGAAGGGTTAACAATTGAACAGGCAAATTTGCGATCGCGCTTGAGAATTTTTGGGTCTAAACCCGGAGCTTATGGGGCAGGTTTACAAGGATTAATTGAATCCCAAAACTGGCAAACAGATCAAGATTTAGCAACAGCCTATATTAACTGGAGTAGTTACGCTTATACCAGCACAAATTCTGGCTATCAACAGGGAATTTCTGCGTCAGAAGCCTTTCAAAATCGGTTAGAAAATATGCAAATTGTTCTGCAAAACCAAGATAACCGAGAACATGATTTATTAGATTCCGATGACTATTATCAATTTCAAGGAGGAATGACCGTTGCGGTTAGAACCTTGACGGGAGAAAATCCTGAGATTTATTTCGGAGATAATGCTATTCCTGAAAATCCAAAAGTTAAACTTTTAAAAGAAGAAATTTCTCAGGTATATCGTTCCCGGGTTATTAACCCTAAATGGATAGCTGGAGTCATGCGACATGGCTATAAAGGGGCTTTTGAGCTATCAGCAACGGTTGATTTTTTATTCGCCTATGATGTGACAGCAAATTGTGTTGAAGATTTCATGTATGAAGGGGTGGCAAATGCTTATATTTTCGATCAGAAAGTACAACAATTTATTCAAGAAAAAAATCCTTGGGCGTTACGCGATATGGCAGAAAGATTATTAGAAGCCCATCAACGCCAATTCTGGCAAACAGCGAGTCAAAATATGATTGAACAGTTGAGGGNAATTGTTCATGAAGCCGAGGGAATAATTGAAGGGAAGACTTAGGAATGAAAAATCAATAAATGGATTAAACAGAACCAAAAGGGAAACCTCTATATATACTGTCTATGAAGTAGATAACTCGCTCGGTGTCCCAAACGAAACCTCGCTGAAAAGATGGTATTCTAACCATTCCTCTTTCCAAATCGCTAATTAAGTCTTTAATAAAGTAGTAAGTTTCAGCCATAGAGAGGAGAGTTAGTTTGAATCTAGCTTGTGAGTCTCTAAATACCAGGCAATAGAAAAACACTTGGATAAATAACCTAGATGTTTTTCATTTACACAGAAGACTTTAACTTAAAATACTACCATATTAAAGGTGGCGATTAGTTTTTGATTGCGAGCGATCGCATAACACCAATGCTCTTAACTCTGACACTAATAACTGAGCAAGGGCGGGGTTCTCCCGCCCCTACAGATTAAACAACATGGCTTAATGGCAAACGCTGTTCCTGTAATAAATCTCGATAGAGATGTTCCAACTGGGTAATATTTTGACTCAGGGTATAGCGTTCTAAAACCCGTTGACGGGCTTTCTGACCCACCAGGGGGATCATTTCAGGATGATCTCGCAATAGCGGTAACAGAGTTCGTAGTTGGGAAGTTACGCCCTCGGTCTTCATAATAATTCCCGCGCCGCCTTCCATCACTTCCCCATCCGCCCCCGCATCCGTCGCCACGCAAGCCGTACCGCAGGACATCGCCTCTAATAATGAGATTGATAACCCNTCNACCATCGACGGTAAAACAAAAACATCCGCCCCNCGNAAAATTTCAATCCGTCGGTCTTCATCCCCGATGAACCCAAACCAGATAATCCCATCCTCTGGCCCATAGGATGCCTGGAGAGAGGGGGCTAAGGGCCCATCACCAACGATGACCAATAGACAACCTGGCCCCATGTCCGACTTCTTCCAGGCTTTGAGTAGTGACTCTACGTTCTTTTCCGTAGCCAAACGGCCTTGATAAACAAAAACCCGTTCCGCCCCTAATTCCTCCTTGAAGCTCGATGGCCCAGGAGAATATTTCGACCCATCGACTCCATTAGGAATCACCGCTACCCTGTGTTTTTCGACTCCTAGACGGTTTAACATCTCCCGTTGGACTTGGGAAAAGACAATCACACGGTCATAGTTTGCTAAAAAAGGCGCGTAAATTTGATAGGTTAAATGTTGTGTCCCCGATTGGAAATTCCGCAATTTGTGGTAGAAGGGCGTATGAAAGGTCGCCACCAGGGGGATATTCAGTTCTGCACAAATTTCAGGTAAGACAAAATCCAACGGTGAAAGAGTCAGGGACGCATGAACCAAATCGGGTTTCAACCGTTTTAGGGATTTGGTTAAGACTTTACTAGAACTGAGGGTGGGAATTGTATAGACTTGAGACTTATACAGACAGGGTAAAGACACCTCCTGAGTCATGGGAAAGGGTGTCACCTTGCCATTTTTGTCCTCGGTAGAGATTTTCCAGTTACCGTTTTCCAGTTGCCATTCTGGGTTGCGGTCGTTCGTTCCTTCCTGAGCAAAGTGCAGAAAGCTGACTCGATGGCCCCGGTCTAACAGGGCGTTAGTGATTTCCCGGGAATAGGTAACGTTACCGCAAAAGGGTGATTTTTTTCCAAGCCAAGCAATGTGCATTCAAGTGATTTGGAATTTATTAAAATGGGTTTGATCAGCATGACTTTACCACGATTACCGCATTCTGTCCTTAGATTAGTCCTTATATCTTAGATCGGTCACTCCATCCTATATCGCAGGGAATAGAAAACCGGATTACTGCTTTTGGGTTCAATATCCCGGTCATTGTATTGCGTTTTGTGAAAAATATTAAAATGAAGGTGCGATCGCCTGGTAAGATCAACTGTTGATTTTTACAAACAGTCAATATTTACACCCGTTAAATTTGGAGGAATAATGGACGCAATTACAAGTTTTTTGAGCAATATCAACTTTGAGCTTATTGCACAGTTGACAATGTTAGGTCTGATTGTGGTTGCTGGCCCGGCAGTCATTATCTTACTAGCTTTTCGTGGCGGCGATCTCTAATCAAGAGGATGGAGACGTTGGTAGCAACGTCTCTAGCTAATTTTAATCTTGAATATAATCAGACCCAGAAATTAAGGCGATTTCCGCCCGCACAAATTCCCGTCCCAGATACAACGCATGATCCAAACAACTAATAGGACAGGGTTGGGTTTCTTCAGTAATTTTAATCCCTAATTCCTTAGCGGTTTTTCCAGTAAAAATAGCCGTGGGTTCGCGCTTTAAACTCCCCGTACAAGGGAAAGGTTCTCCGGTTTCAGGATCAACAGCTAATCCTTTTTCGTTGATAGCATTGGTATAGTGTTCGGCATAAATTAATCTCGCTTCTCGATCAATATAAATAATAAAATATCCCGCCGGATCTAGATGAATAAAACGATTAGAAAGCTGATCGTCTAAAGCGACGAGTTCTTTGGGGTTGGGAGTAGTTGTAGGTTGAGGAGACACGGTATTTATTATGAATGGACTGATCAAGTATACCTGTCTATAGTTTATCTCATTTTCCGCCTAAATTTTCATCAAACCCCGTAGGGGCGGGTTCGAGTCAACCTAGAAAACTCACCCCAAAACCTGCTAAACCCGCCCCTACAATATCTTGTGAAAGCGAGAATATTTAATAGACCTCATGAAAAATTTATACATAATTTGTGGATATCTTAAAAATTTAGAATAAATCCGAATGTGAACCTGAAATCGTATAAGTTTCTTCTTCAATCCGCTTTTCTTTTTCAGCTTTTTGTAAAAATTCATCCAGATGCTTCTGTAGATATATTGCAAGAGTATTTTGTTGCTCTTCAGGAAGCCGTGAAATTTGCTCAAAGGTTTCTTGTATTAATTTAGTCATTTGATTTCTTTCTCTGAAATTTCTTCTTAGTAAGATTATAGAATAAATTTTCTTGAAATAGAGGGGTAAGGTGGGCAGATTTTGATAATTTTATTAATTTTTTTGAGAGTTTTTCGATCCTGATTTTGCCAGTAAATATAATTGTCCCAAGCCTCGTCAGTCCAAGCCAATATGCGATTACTCATCTATCAACTGATGTTCAAGAGCTTTCCCCTGCCTATATTGGGCAATAGAACGTTCTAAATGAGCAGCGTTGGCTGGCGACTTTAATAAATGAACCGTTTCCAGTAAACCATTAAAATAATCAAGGGACATGACTACTGCATGATCAGCATCGCGTCTGGTAATTATGGTGTAGTCAGCATCTTCAACTACCCGATCTAACACCGTTTTTAATTGGCTTTTCGCTTCGCTAAACGTTACTACTTTCATTGCTGTTACTTGTACGACTATGAGCACAAGTTAATTGTAGTAGATTTTGATTAATAGTAGTTGCGCGATCGCACTGATGGCAGAGTGTTTAAATAATGCCATAGTTAAAAAAGCCGATTCATTATTACCCTCATAAAAAATTTATACCAAATTTATAGATATCTTAAAAATATTGAATGATTAACGGCTTTTCTGGGATAAATCGAGATTGAAAGGCTTCTTTTTTACCAACGGCTTTAAAATTAGAAATATTCAGGGGAACATCTAAGGGTTTGAGGTCGGTGACTTCCCAAAAAATCGCAAAATTTGGAGCATCAGTTGCCGCCGTAGCTGGACGATATTTCATCCCTTGGGGATGGCGACCTCGGCGCGAGTCTAAATGACCAATATATAAGGCTTGCCAGGTGACTTTAGGAATAAAAGAACGATTGTCTTGCAAAGTTGCATAGATAAAAACCTTAACGACCCGATCATTTCGGTCTTGGTCAAGTTTACGAAAAACTTCAAAATCTTGACTCCCAAACGCTACTTTTCCTTCCTGTTCACAAACATCCTGACCGGAAAGCAAATGAATTTCAGGTACGGACACAAGCAGTGAAAAATTACGGGTGATCGGTTTTACAGTAGAATCGTGCATCAGCATCCTTTTCAACACAAGATAATTAAATTATCCCATGTTTAGGTCAGAAAGAACAGGGAATGCCACTATCAAATCAATTAAGGGTTAAAGGGAAACCCGTTGAGATAATTCTTTTATTGCTTGATCGGTGCTTAAAAAAATGCGATCGCGTCCTAATTTATCCACAAATCCCACCTTTTCTAATTGATCAAAAATTGGGCCTTTGACCTCAGAAAGATAAAACTCAATTTTCATCTGGTGTAAATCTTCTATCAGACGTTGTAGGGTTTCTAAAGCACTGCCATCAATCGAGTTAATCCCACTACAGACTAACAGTAAATATTCGACTTCTTTCTGTTCTGTTACCAGTTTTAATAAATAATCTTCTAAATATTTAGTATTTACAAAATACAAACTTTCATCAATTCTTATCGCCAAAATATGGGGGCTAGTCGTTACCGGATGTCGTAAAATATTGCGAAAATGTTCCGTATTTTCCAACCGTCCTAAAACAGCAATATGGGGTTTACTGGTTCGTGATAAATGTAAAACTAGAGAAATTACTACTCCCAAAATAATTCCCTGTTCTGCACTTGTTAGCAACACCGAAATAAAGGTACTAAACCAAGTAATTCCATCGAGTTTATTATAATTCCATAACCGTTTAAGAGTGGCAAAATCGAGTAAGTTGCCAACGGCGACTAAAATAATTGCAGCTAAACTTGTTTGCGGTAAATAATAAAATAAAGGGGTAAAAAACAAAACTGTTAACATCAAAAATAACGCCGTAATGATTGAGGCTAAGGCTGTATTTGCTCCGGCGGAGAAGTTAACCACAGAACGACTTAACCCTCCTGTGATCGGATAACCTCCGGTGAATGCAGCCGTTATATTTGAGGCTCCCAAAGCAATTAATTCTTGATTAGCTTCAACTTTTTTGCGTTTTTTACTAGCTAAAAATTGACCGACAGAAAAGGCTTCCATAAAGCCAACAAAACTAATAGCTAAGGCAGAAGTTCCTAATAATTGGATATTGTTTAAATCAAAATTAGGTATAGTAAAAGGTGGAAACCCTTTAGGAATTTCTCCGATCACTTTAACTCCAAATAATTGATCTAAATGTAATAATCCCACTAATATTGAACTACCGATCACTACCATTAAAGGGGCACTTTTCGTGATCGGTATAATCAGAGATTCCTGAATTCCTTGGGATTTAAGATGTTTTCCTAAGCCGCGATTAAAATATAATAATAATGCTAGACTAATAATTCCTAAACTAAAAGTTACTAAATTTAGATTAGGACTTTCTTTAATAATATGAATAACTGTACTAAAAAATGATTCAGTTTGAGGAATTTTAATGCCTAAAAGATGCTTTAATTGGCTAAATCCAATCAAAATCGCTGCCGCACTAATAAACCCAGAAATTACCGCTTGACTAAGGAAATTTGCTATAAATCCTAACCGAAAAATTCCGATCAAGAGTTCTATTATTCCTACTAATAATGCTAAGGTTAAAGCATACCCCCAATATTCCGGTGTGTTTTCGGTTGCGATCGCACTAACGGCCGTTGCTACCATTAAAGAATCCACCGCCACCGGAGCTACAGATAGCATGGAAGCTGTTCCCAAAAACCCATAAACAATCTGAGGAAAAATACTGGCATAGAGTCCCACTTCTGGGGGTAAACCTGCCAGTATTGCATAGGCCATTCCCTGGGGAATTAATAAACTCGCCACAATAATTCCGGCGGTTAAATCTCCGGTTAAATGGTCTCGTTTGTAATTTAATCCCCAATCTAAAATCGGAAAATATTCCCGCATTTTTCCTAAATTACGCACGCTGATTATAGGGTAATTTTGCCAATAACATTGCCATCGCACAGGTATTACTAATTCCGGCAAATAGTAATCCGGCTCCGACAAAGCCACTTAAAAATAGGAAATTCGGAGAAACAAATGCCCCCAATAAAGTCCCGGTTAAAATCAATGACCCGGCAACAATTTGCACCTGCCGCATGATACTAATAGGAGCATTTTTATTAATAACTGTTGGATATCCCGCTTGTTTCCAAGCATTTAATCCCCCTTGTAGATGTATGACTTCTTGAAATCCCGCCCCCAATAATTTTTGAGCCGCTTGTCCACTGCGGTTACTGGTTTGACAATACAAAACCACGGGTTTAAAGGAATCCGATGGTACATTTTTAGGATCAAAAGTAGATAAAGGCACTAGAATTGATTCGGCAATATATTCCCCAGCGTGTTCAGAAGGTTCTCGAACATCAATCAAAGTAATTTTTTCTTGATCTAGCCATTGTTTTAAGGTTTCAGAATCAATGGACTGTAAGCGATCGCCAAGAGATTTAACCATATTTTTAGATTTGATTAATTAAGTAATTTGGATTAACCCTAACTATTCTATCATACAGCATCTTGATAGGATGTTTCAAGTAAACTTCAAAAATCTCATCACTTTAATCTTTATTTCCACACCGTTGATTGGCGGGAACAGCTTCAGCAATTTTTTTAGGATTGGGTAAATTTAAGTTATTCATCATTTCAATAAAGCTATCTCGATCTTTATCCACAAAACGAGGATTAAATTGTTTTTCTTCTCCAATAGTAGAAACCGTTCTTCCTTGATAATCATGACCAGGATAGACGGCGGTTTGATCGGGAAGGGTAAATAATTTTTGGGTAATATTATCGTAAAGTAACCCGGAGTTTCCACTTTGAAAATCCGTGCGTCCACAGCCTCTAATTAATAAGGAATCTCCGGTTAAAATCCGATCGCCATTCACTAAATAAGCACTATGACTATCCGTATGTCCCGATGTTGCGATCGCTTCAATTCTAACATCTCCAATTTCTAATATTTCTCCATCTTTAATCCAGCGATCGGCACAATTAACAATAGCGTTTTCTGGAACCACCCCCAAACATCCCGTCAGTTCTCGCAATTTCCCAGTTCCGGTGATGTGATCGGCGTGAACATGGGTTTCCAAACAATAGCGCAATGTCAGTCCCAACTCTTGCAACAGGTTGAAATCTCGTTCCACTTGTTCCAATACTGGATCGACTAAAACCGCCTCTTTGGTGGTTTCGTCGGCAATCAAATAGGTATAGGTACTGGTTTCCGGGTCAAATAGTTGGCGAAAAAGCATGGTTTTTCACTCCTTTCGGAAGCGGGATAAGCTATAAAACCATACTATCATATAGTTATAAAAAATATAGATTTATGAAATTATAGAATTCAAACTCGGTAATCAATAACTTAAATCATGTTTTAAGCTGTTCAGCATCTAAATTGGTCATGCAGAAATCTTGAATCTTATGCAGTGCGAGCGTCCTCGCTCGCTGGAATATACAGTTTAAATGCACAACAGCT
>B570J29625_1000032_pt1 | contig 20931 bp, 22 predicted proteins | sample LakMenEpi26Aug09_FD_29625 | JGI IMG/M metagenome (IMG submission 29625) | reverse complement strand
CTCAAATTGATAGCTATGGTTATTATGCCATATTAATTGACTGAAAATATTACCTATTATTTTTTTATTGGGATTTTAGCGATCGCTTTTTCCCCTCGTAGTGAGTCCTTCAGGACTCAGCCCTAAAGGGCTTACTACAATTTATATCGGAAACTACAACCTAAAATATACGGTTAGCCACAATACAAAAACCGATCGCANTNCCTACAGTAGTANATGTGAACNACAAAGGGCAACCGTCCAAAGTTGAAGTCAAACCGTCCGAAACAGGTTCGGTAAACACACCTTCAAGAAATGGACAAACCGCCCGCAGTATAGAGATAAGCAATCGTATCTTAAAAACTGTATGGAAATTGGACTCGCCGAGTCCAGAAGTCGAATTAAAACGACTAACCTCAAACAGAATCTAACTTTTTTGTAGTAAATTGGAGAACACTAAAGAATATGGGAAAAGTAGTAGGCATTGACTTAGGAACCACTAACTCTTGCGTCGCCGTGATGGAAGGGGGAAAACCCACCGTAATTGCTAATGCGGAAGGGTTACGCACCACACCTTCAGTGGTAGCTTTTGCTAAAAATGGTGACGAACTGGTGGGTCAAATTGCCAAACGTCAGTCGGTAATGAACCCCGAAAATACCTTTTATTCGGTTAAACGGTTTATCGGACGCAAATCAGAAGAAGTTAACAACGAATCTAAAGAAGTTTCTTATAAGGTGCTGCGTGATAGCAGTGGTAATGTTAAATTAGATTCCCCCGCCCGCAATAAACAATTTGCCCCGGAAGAAATCTCCGCCAAAGTGTTGAGAAAACTGGTTGATGATGCCAGTAAATATTTAGGCGAAACCGTTAGAGAAGCTGTTATTACCGTTCCTGCTTATTTTAACGACTCCCAACGTCAAGCGACTAAAGACGCGGGTAAAATTGCCGGAATTGAAGTTAAACGGATTATTAACGAACCTACCGCCGCTTCTTTGGCTTATGGTTTAGAACAAAAAAGTAACGAAACTATTTTAGTTTTTGACTTAGGGGGCGGTACTTTTGATGTCTCAATTTTAGAAGTCGGCGATGGGGTTTTTGAAGTATTATCAACCTCTGGAGATACTCACCTGGGAGGAGATGATTTTGATAAGAAAATTGTTGACTACCTAGCGGAAGAATTTCAAAGAAATGAGGGCGTTGACCTTCGCAAAGATAAACAAGCCCTGCAACGGTTAACCGAAGCCTCGGAAAAAGCTAAACAAGAACTGTCTAGCGTTACCCAAACCGAAATTAACCTGCCTTTTATTACGGCTACCCAAGATGGCCCGAAACATCTGGATATGACCTTAACCCGGGCAAAATTTGAGCAGTTATGTTCTGATTTAATTGACCGTTGTTTGACGCCCGTTGAGAAGGCCATCACTGATTCTAAACTGAAGAAATCTGATATTGATGAAGTGGTGTTAGTCGGAGGTTCTACCCGAATTCCTGCGATTCAAAAATTAGTTCGGGATGCCTTGGGTAAAGAACCAAACCAAACCGTTAACCCCGATGAAGTGGTGGCTTTAGGTGCTGCTATTCAAGCTGGGGTGTTATCAGGTGAAGTTAAAGACATTCTGCTGTTAGACGTCACTCCGTTGTCCTTGGGTGTGGAAACCCTCGGTGGGGTGATGACTAAAATTATTCCGCGTAACACTACTATTCCTACTAAGAAATCGGAAGTGTTCTCAACGGCGGTGGATGGTCAAACTAACGTAGAAATCCATGTTCTCCAAGGGGAACGGGAAATGTCGAACGATAACAAGAGTTTGGGAACTTTCCGCCTGGATGGTATTCCCCCCGCGCCCCGTGGTGTTCCTCAAATTGAGGTGATTTTTGATATCGACGCCAACGGGATTTTGAACGTTACCGCCAAGGATAAGGGGACTGGAAAAGAACAGTCTATCAGTATTACGGGCGCGTCTACCCTCCCCAATGACGAAGTACAACGGATGGTACGGGAAGCTGAACAAAATGCCGCCACCGACAAAGAACGTCGGGAACGCATTGAACGCAAAAACCAAGCCGATACCCTTTCCTATCAAGCGGAAAAACAGCTTCAAGAGTTAGGTGATAAGGTTCCCGAAGCCGATAAAACCAAGATTGAAGGGATGGTGAAGGAATTGCGGGAAGCGATCGCCCAGGATGATGATGATAAAATTAAAACCCTAACTACGGATTTACAACAAGCGTTATTTGCGGTGGGTTCTAATATCTATCAACAAGCTGGTGGCGGTGTTCCTCCTGAAGACGGTGGCCCTGGTGCTGGCGGTTCCACCCCCCCAGGGGGCGGTGATGATGTGATTGATGCTGACTTCACCGAATCTAAATAATTTCGTTGTTGTGCTTTAGCACCATCTTAGTTGTTGTGCTTTAGCACCATCATTCCTCCCTCCTTTATTTTAAGTAGGGNGGAATTTTTATTATAAAATACAAACAAAATGAAATCTATAAAACCCTCAAATTCTGATCNTGAAAGAACTATTATTGTCCGCAGAATGCGAAGTCTGAGTACCCTTTTAGATAATGCTATTCGNGTTCCTGGTACATCAATTGGGTTNGGAATTGATCCGATTTTAGGGTTAATTCCTGGGGGTGGGGATATATTAGGAGGAGTGTTATCTATTTATATTGTATTTGAGGCATTTAAGTTGGGTTTACCCAGGGAAACTTTAATTACAATGGTATCCAATATTGCCTTAGAAACTATTACGGGAACTGTCCCGGTATTTGGAGATATTTTTGATGTCGCTTGGAAAGCTAATGTTAAAAACGTTGAACTTTTAGAAGATTACGTTAATTCCCCTGAACTGGGGGAAAAAGCCGATCCTTGGTTTGTTTTTCTATTATTGGGGGGATTATTATTATTAATTATATTAATTGCTATTGTCGGTATTGCCGTTTTAGCATTTATTTTTAATAGATTAAGTGCTATGTTTTAATGGTGGTAAAATTTATTCCCCCCTTTTTTTTAATAGTTTTTGGGGGGGGATAAATTATTGGCAACTTCACAAATAATAGGTATTACAATCTATTTAGGATTGCTGGATATATTCGGTTTTCTCAACATTAGAGATTTAGGCTGAGATTTCGGCTGAACGCGATAAACTTTGAATTTGTTTAATGCAATACTAGCCGATTGTGCGACTGAAATCTGAGGATCTCGGAGTGCTTTCTGTAAAATCGGAATCACTTGATGAGAGGGTATTTTTCCTAATGCAATAATCGCTTCTTGACGAACACTTGGATCAATATCTTGACTTAATCGAGTTAAAAGAGGAATGCTTTGTTGGACTTCTCGACTTAATCGACCGGAAGCTGTAAGTTTCCCTAATGTTGAAGCAACAGCATAACGAACTTGAGGGTTAGAATGTTGTAAATATCCAGTTAATATGTTAGTAGATCCAAAATTTCCTGATGATCCAATTGCTGAAATTTGTTGAATCAATTCTTCTTCTGATGAAGTTTTGGTTGGAGGTAATGTGATATTTTCTGTTTGAATATTTGTCGTGGGTAATGTTATAATTTCCTCGACGGTAGGAGATGCTAAAACCGGAGATTCTTCTACAATTTCTTCAATGGTAGGAGATGCTAAAACCGGAGATTCTTCTACAATTTCTTCAATGGTAGGAGATGCTAAAATCGGAGATTCTGGTTGAATTTCAGATTCAACCGCTTGATTTGTAGAAAACTGACTCACCTGTGCTTGACTGGCTTCTAATTCAGAATTTACCTCCTCTAACATTGTTTGATACTGAATCAAAAAGTCATTGAGTTTTATAACTTCAGCTTCACTTTCTTGCAATTGTTCTGTCAGTTGTGCAACCTGAGTTTCAGATTCAAAAAGAGATTGATTCAGTTGTTGAACTTGAGTATCTTTCTCCTGTAACTGCACACTCATCTGTTCAAGTTGAGCTTGATATTGATTTTCCGATGTTTCTATTGCTTGCTGAAGTTGATTTTGATATTTTTGTTCTGACTCTTGAATAGTTTGTTGAGTCCGAATCAGATATAATTTGTCTTGTTCCTCTCGTTGCTGACGATTGTTTTCCTCTATACTCTTTTTTTGATTGGAGATCTGTTTGTCAAACCACCAGTAGGCAAGTCCTACACCTACCACGAATCCAATAATTAACGTAACCACTAAATTGCCGAAAGCCATACAATCACTCCTATTTTATCGAAACCTAACGTAGTTCTCTCACGATATGTATTACAAATCTTAACTAAACAGAATAAATCCCAAAATATTAGTTTAGGATTTTATAGACTATAAGTTGCTTATTTTGAATCGTCAATCCAAATGTCAACTAAATCCATCACTGTTTGCGCTCACATCTTTGTCTGAAGACAAATACATTGGCTAGGATACTACTATACCCAAAAACAAGCAAGGTGATCCAAACTGCTATTGATCAAAGACCAGTCCAGTCCCAATTCAAGAATTTGCCTTTCCCCTGAGTACCTGGCCAATAATTGTAGAATTTGTGTTCAGCCAATAACTTCAGTACCTCCCAACGGTGGGTTAAGTTAAAATTAAGGCTTTATAAATTAGTATCAAAAGCTACAGTTAACCGTTATCATGTTTTGATTTGTTGAAATGTACGGAATTCCTGCCCGTTCGCGGCGGGGAGGATGTCAAATTTCAAGTATAGTAGTGCACAGGAAACAGAGAACAGAAATAATGTACCATATAGGTTTCGGCACGATTCTATGTTCTGACCTTTCTGGTGACTACTAGAACTCTAAAAGATAGGGGCTAAAGGCTGTGCAATTTCAATCTTACGATCCGGGTGAATTTTACGATGAACTGTTTGTGGCGAAAGGACAACCTCGTTCCTATGCAGCCCAGTTAATTGATCGAATTAATTCTTTATCCCCAGGGGATTTAGAAATTCGACAGGAAGCGGCTAAAACAGCAATGATGAAATTAGGAGCAACTTTTAACGTTTATAATGATAGTGAAGGAACAGAAAGAATATTACCCTTTGACTTAATTCCTAGAATTGTTTCTGCTTCAGAATGGTCTCATTTAGAAAGCGGATTGAAGCAACGTATTTATGTATTAAATCTATTTATTAATGATATTTATGGGGAACAAAAAATTGTTAAAGATGGAATTATTCCCGAAGAATTAATCCTGTCTTCTAAAGGATTTCTTAAACCCTGTATGGGGTTAAAACCTCCTAAAGGAATTTGGTGTCATATTACAGGTACAGATTTAGTTAGAGATCAAGAGGGAAAATGGTACGTTCTGGAAGATAATTTGCGCTGTCCATCGGGGGTTTCCTATGTTTTAGAAAATCGCCGGGTAATGAAAAGCACATTTCCCCAACTTTTTGCTAAATTAGGGATTCAACCCGTTGATGAATACCCTAGTCATTTATTAGATACCTTGCTCAATTTAGTGGGGGATCATATTACTAATCCGACGGTTGTTGTTTTAACTCCGGGGATGTACAATTCCGCCTACTTTGAACACTCATTTTTAGCCCAACAAATGGGGGTGGAATTAGTCGAAGGACGGGATTTAGTGGTCAGTGATGGCTATGTGCAGATGCGAAACACTAAGGGTTTACAACGGGTGGATGTGATTTATCGCAGAATTGATGATAATTTCATTGATCCGTTAGTTTTTAATCCTGAATCAATGTTAGGGGTTCCCGGGTTAACGGAAGTGTATCGAAATGGTCGGGTTGCTCTGGCGAATGCTTTGGGAACTGGAATTGCAGATGATAAAGTGATTTATGCTTATGTTCCCCAAATGACTCAATATTATTTAGGAGAAGAACAAATTTTATCCAATGTTCCGACCTATTTATGTTGGGAACCTAAACAACTGAAATATGTGCTAGATAATCTCGATAAATTAGTCGTTAAAGCGGCGAATGAAGCGGGAGGATATGGGATGTTAATTGGAACCCAATCTACCGAAGCAGAACGTCAAGAATTTGCCCAAAAAATCAAGGCGAATCCCCGAAATTATATTGCACAACCAACATTATCTCTATCTCGCGTTCCAACCTTATTAGGAGATACTTTTGAAGGGTGTCACGTTGATTTAAGACCCTATATTTTATATGGTGAGGATATCTATGTTCATCCAGGGGGATTAACCCGGGTGGCGATGAAAAAAGGGTCATTAGTTGTTAATTCTTCTCAAGGAGGAGGGACTAAGGATACTTGGGTTTTATGTGAATAAATCTGTGATCGGATTTCATGGATTTTTTGGGGGTGGCTTCATCTTATTAAACAGTAAACCATTAACAATTTTTAATATGTTAAGTCGTGTTGCAGATTCTATTTATTGGTTAAATCGTTATGTAGAACGGGCGGAAAATATTGCTCGTTTTATTGACGTTAATCAAAATTTATTATTAGATTCTCCTTCTGGTGTTCAACAACAGTGGAAACCAATTATTGTCACAACGGGAGATTTAGAACTGTTTAAAGAACGTTATGGAGAGGCGACCGCAGAAAATGTGATCCGATTTTTGACCTTTGATAGTAATTATCCCAGTTCTATTTTATCTTGTTTACGGGCTGCCCGGGAAAATGCTCGTTCCGTTCGAGAAATTATTTCCTCGGAAATGTGGGAACAGGTGAATGAATTTTATATGATGGTTAGAGATGCGGCTTTGGGAGATAGTTCCTCTCAACTCTCCGACTTTTTCTATCAAGTGAAAATGCGCGGACACCTGTTTGCGGGGGTGATGGATGCTACGATGTCCCATAATGAAGGGTGGCATTTTGGCAATATGGGGAGATTATTAGAACGGGCGGATAAAACCTCTCGAATTTTAGATGTTAAGTATTATATTTTGTTACCTTCCGTACAGGATGTGGGAACAACTATTGATGAAATTCAGTGGATTGCATTGTTGAAATCTGCTAGTGCTTATGAAATGTATCGGAAACGCAAACAACACCGAATTACACCCTCTAGGGTGGTAGAATTTTTAATCTTGGATCGGGAGTTTCCCCGTTCAATTCAATATTGTTTGTTACAAGCGGAGCGATCNCTTCAATGTATTACTGGAACTAGCCCCGGAACCTGGCAAAATCCTGCCGAACGGGAGTTAGGACGGTTACGTTCTGAACTCGATTATCTGACGATTGAAGAAATTATGCAAACAGGAATTCATGAATTTTTAGATGATTTGCAACATCGGATGAATCATGTTGGTGAGCGAATTTATGAAGATTTTTTTGCTCTAAAACCAGTTGTTAGTCCCCTTTTATCGAGTCAAACTCAGGCTAGTTCATGATCCATCCAGCCCCCAAGACTTTCAAACCTTCCGTTTCAATAGCCCATAATAACTTAGTAGCCGTTAACGGATTTTGGAGGATATCACAACCGCCAAGGCAGTTAGGACAAAGACGGATCTTGGAACCCAGACAGTGAAGTATTTTCTCCGGATGTTCCCTTCCCCCCTAGCCCCCCGTGCACGGGGGGTTTGGGGGGGCTGTTCCGGTGTTCCCTGCTATATCACCAAAATTGGGATTGAGCAGCAACTTTTAAAATTCGTCAGTTGCCATGACCGGGCGTGGTAAAATGTGTAAAAATTCGCCCAAATAATTTTTCCCAGAGGTATATTAATTCATGGAAGCAACACTGCTGTTAGCAAAGCTACCCGAAGCTTACTCTATTTTTAGCCCGGTTGTTGACATTTTGCCCGTTATCCCCGTATTTTTCCTGTTGTTGGCTTTCGTTTGGCAAGCCTCTGTGGGATTCAAATAAGAAAACAAGTTTAAGCTATCAGCGTTGAGTTAGAAAATTTGGGGTTTGACTTTCCAATCTTTTTAACTCGACGCTGATAGCATTTTCCCGTTAATATTACTTGCTTCCACCAATTGTTTTTTGGAAAGCAGGTCTTTCGTTTAAACGTTGAATATATTCTAAAACCGCCGGATAGGCGCTTAAATCCAACTTCAACATCAGGGGAATATAAGCCAAAATTGAACCTACCGCAATATCAGCTATGTTCAATTCATCACCCATTAAAAAGGGTTGTTGACTCAGAATTTTATTTAAAGGATTGAGTAAACGAGGAGTTTCTTTTTCCCGATTCGCTTCTATAAAAATCCCCGTTCCCAAGGTAGCATTACCAAATAATACCCATTGTGTAATGATAGCTCTTTCTTCAACAGAATTGGGCAATTTACCGTGTTTTTCGGCTAAATATAATAAAATCGCGCCCGACTCCCAGAGTTGAAAATCATCTTCTACAATAGCCGGAACTTTACCCATTGGATTAATTGATAAAAATTCAGGTTGCAGGTGTTCCCCCGCCGCCATATCTAACAAAATAAACTCGTAGGGAACCGCAATTTCTTCTAAATACCATTGAACAATTGAAGCCCGACTGCGACCGCCACCATATAGTTTTAACATGAATCTTTATCCTTTTTTAAGATGAGAACTTCCTCAAAAAGTTTATCATAAAATTAGAAGGAGAAAACATGATTAATATTCAGACCCAGGAAAAAAACCGTGTTTGATAATATCTGCAAATTTCTAGCGGAGAATTTTTCCGAGGATTTAGCCAGTTGGTTATTAGGTTTTCCGATTCAGTTAACACAACTGAGCCCAACCGAGTTATCCTTAGAACCAATTCGCGCAGATTCCTTAATTTTACTCCAATCTGATGAGTTGGTATTGCATACGGAATTCCAAACTCAACCGGATGCGATCATGCCATTTCGGATGTTAGATTATCGAGTTAGGGTATATCGACGGTTTCCGCAAAAGTCAATGCGTCAGGTGGTGATTTATTTACANCCAACAAAATCNCCTTTAGTTCAACAAAATACCTTTAGANTAGAAAAAACCTCCCATGAATTTGAGGTCATTCGTCTTTGGGAACANCCAACAGAGGAGTTTTTGAGAATTCCTGGGTTATTACCTTTTGCGGTATTAAGTCAGACTAATGATCCCGCCCTGGTNTTAACTCAAATCTCCCAAATAACTCAACAAATTGCAGATCAGCGAGTTCAAAGTAATTTAATGGCCGCATCTGCAATTCTCGCCGGATTAGTATTAGAACCCGAAGTCATTCAACGGATTATCAGGAGTGATATTATGCAAGAATCCACCATGTATCAAGAAATTTTACGACAAGGGAAAGAACAGGGTCGTGCTGAAGGTCTTAGCGAAGGTCGCGCTGAAGCCTTAAAACAAGTGGCAATTCTATTACTCAAAATGGGCATGAGTTTAGAACAAATTGCCGAAACAACACAATTAACTGTCGCGCAAATTCAAGAGTTACAACCAACCCAAGAACAGGACAATCAAAATAATTAAAAAAAATGGGAGGCAATTTCTTGAAAATCAAGCTAATATCAAGGGATTTTGCCCCCATTGAAATTTCTTAAATAGAATTACAAAACTTGGTGAGTATAAGCGTGTTGTTTGACATTATCTTCCGTCCGAATCATTCGCTCGGAATTTAAAACCCGTTTTCGTTCTAAGGAGTAATTAAATTCTTTAAAACTTGTTCCTAAAGGAATATGAAGTTTAGCTTGGGGTCGATTCTTGTAAGTGCGAGTTGCGGCGATCGCGCGATCGCTAAAATTCTCACAAAAATGGGCATCTGTTGTTAATTCTGCGGGAATTTTAGCCTCTGCGTTCATCAAAATAGAACCTAATGTCACCGCCAAAGCTACCTCATAAGAAGTCGGAACTCCTTTCAGAATTGCTTCTAAAGCCGCTGAGGGAATGGGTTCAACCACTTTCACTTGATGAACTTCCCCATCTTCTTTAACAAAACAGGTCGCTAAACCAATGACAACATAATCATCAGTCGAGAGATCAGGGGCGTTAGGATAAGCTGTTGCAGTTGTCATAAAAATTAAAAGGTTCAGAATTCCAAGAATCATTCGCTGGTTGCATTGTACCAAGTTCCGATCTTCCCCACCTGACCCGAATTAAACCTTGAAAGTGTCTAAACCCTTACCTGACTTTAACAACAGGGATATTGTAAAACTCATCGACCTTTACATTTTGCTAAAATATTTAACCAAACTTTATCAAAATTCCTCTGGGGTTTTCCGTTGAACTTGAGCAATGGCCACCGTTACCGCCTGTCTGCTCTCAGGCGTTGATACTCGATAAATTTGCTTAGAAACCAGTAAGGTTTTGACTCCGGCGGCTTCTAAGGCAGCGGCTTCGGCTACACTCATTGTTCCGACTACTATTCCCACCCCCGCAGAAGGGTTAGGAACCTCCACAGCCCGCAATACTTCTGAGGAGAAGGTGCGTAAGGGCCAATTTTTGGCTTGGCACAATTCCACTAACCCAGGTTCATTCCCTTTGATATCTAAAGTGGCAATCCCGATGATCGCATTTTCCCCTAAATTATACTGTTGTAAAACCTGCTGAATTGCCATTTCAATTAAAATTCTTGGGGTTAACCGTCCACAACCGACACCGACCCATAACACCTTGGAAAACCACTGGCTTTCAGGAGTATCAAATCTTACCATTTTCTGCAATTGGGAAAAAATCATCGAGTAACAGTAATAGATTAAGATAGAGAAATTAATAATTGACAATTATCAATTATTAATTATCAATTATTATTTTAGGTAAAAAGGCGGAGCATCTATAATGGATCATAGAACAGAATTATTATTAAAACTCGATATTCTTCAAGAATTTTATACAGAAGAAATCGAAACTATTAGCGAATATTTTTCGATTCATAAGTTCTTTGATTTACAAGTGATTATGCCCCAAACAGGTCGGGATTCATCCTTTGGGATTATTCTATCTGGGGAAGTCAGCATCAGTGATGACCAGATAGAAAATTCCAGTCGGACTAAAGGGGATATATTAGGGGAAATGGCATTTATTCATGGCTTGCGATCGGATTTTATTGCTGCTAGTGATGGGGCGATCGCGATTATGACCTTTGATGATATTGAAAAATTAAAACTCAAACAACCTTATTTAGCGGTTAAATTAGTTAATTTTGTCACCAGTAATCTGATTAATAATTTACGAAAAAATGACAAAAAAGATAATACAGAAATCCTGGTATTATTAGCCGACGATCATTTATTTTCGGATTTAATTAATTTAATCAAGGATCATCTTCATATTATTAATAACTTTTCCATTGTCACCTCGGAAAAATTAAAAATAGCCTTAATAGAAAGCACAAATTTAACCATTAGTCAAGTAATTGAACCCGAAAGTTTAATTTTAGGTGAAACCGCTATTGGTCATCAAATTTTGTTAGATCAAGTTAAAGCGATTATCTATTTACGAGATCCGGTAAAAGTCGAATCTAACCCCGCCTCTATTGAAGCCATATCGCGGTTATGTGACTTACAACAGGTTTTATTTGCGACTAATTTATTAACTGCAAATGCTATTTTTCAATATTTAGAATAAAACCCATAATACTCAGGAGATAATCCCATGAATCAACGAGTTTTAATCCTAGGAGGTAGAGGACGAATTGGCAATAGTGTTGCCGAATATCTCGCCCAACATACCGCCGCCGAGATTACCATTACTGGACGAAAATTGACGGGAAATATAGGAATTAATCCCCGATTTCAACAGTTAGAATTAGATTTAGCAGATCAGGATAAATTAGAAAATGCGATCGCCAATTCTGACTTAGTTATTCACTGTGCCGGGCCATTTCAATATCGAGATTTAGGAGTTTTAAAAACCTGTATTCAACATCACGTTAACTATATTGATGTCAGTGATAATCGAGACTTTACCCGCCGGATTTTAGAGCATTCTGAAGCAGCTAAAAATGCCGGAGTCACCGCTATTATTAATACAGGTATTTTCCCCGGTATTTCTAATAGCATGGTGCGTCAAGGAGTGGAACAATTTGATCAAGTCGAAAAAATCCACCTAAGTTATGTGGTGGGAGGGTCTGGAGGGGCTGGAATTACCGTGATGAGAACTACTTTTTTAGGGCTACAATCTCCATTTCAAGTGTGGATAAACGGACAATGGCAAACGATTAAACCCTATAGCGAAAGGGAAACCATTGAATTTCCTTCCCCCTATGGAAAAACCGGAGTTTATTGGTTTGATATGCCAGAATGTTTCACCTTAGTAGACTCTTTTCCCGTTAAAACTGTGATTACCAAATTTGGCACTATTCCCGATTTTTATAATTATTTAACCTGGAGTGTTGCCCATTGGTGGCCAGAAAGTTGGCTGAAAAATCCCGCCGTGATTGAGTTTTTATCCCAGGTAAGTTATCGGATGACCAATGTAACCGATCTTTGGAGTGGTATCGGGGTAGCAGTTCGTTCCTGTGTTACCGGAATTAAACAGGGAAAAACCGTTGATTTTTGTTCTACAATTGTTCATGAAAATACCGCTAAAATTGCCGGAATTGGCACCGGAACGATTGCGGAACTTTGCTTAAAGGGTAAACTGCAAAAGCCCGGAGTTTGGCCCGTAGAACAAATACTTTCGACTCCATTATTTGAAGCCACTCTGAATCAACGTGGCGTTAATATTCAAACCAATTTTAGTTAGAAATTAAACAGATTAGCGCAAAAATGGAGGGCGTTTACTATCCGTGTCGGTTTTATTTTTAGCCGACTCAGCCAGGAAACGTTTTAAGGCTTTTTCACGATTTTTCATAAACGCCCCCCAAAACCCGGGTTGAAACTCATCCATCGTTTTCGCTAAAGCCCAAACATCAATGGCCAGGATGTTGTACATTCGTTCATCTTCGCACTTGAGGGTATTGATCTGTTCTAGGAGCTTGCGTTTTATACTAGAAATAGATTGATCTTCGTCGTTGGTGTTCATATTGAACGTTTAATAAAAGGGCGTAGCAGTTTAGAATCAACACAGTGAGTTCTAGCAGAATACTTTTGATTAATATGTTACGTCAAACTTCTTTGGGCGCCCTAGGTTTAGTGGTGGGTGGAATCTTAACTGTAGTTGGTTTTGCCGCCTATTTTGCGGATAATGCCACCTTAAACTTAGCTGGATTTTTCTATGGAATTCCCGTATTGTTGGGAGGGTTAGCCCTGAAAGCGGCGGAACTCAAACCCATCCCATTTACTCAAGCCACCTCCTCTGAGGTCTTAGCTCGCCGAGAACAACAGGCTACAGACACCCAAAATCAAGTCCGCAAGGATGTCACCCGGTATCGCTATGGCCAAGAAGCCCATTTATCCGATGTCCTAGAACGTCTGGGACTTAGCCCNAACCGTGAAGAACGTCCCCTCCTCCANGGTNTTCGAGAAACCCTCATTAATGATTCCTATTCTTTGATTTTAGAGTTTGATTCTCCGTTTATGTCTTTGGAAAATTGGCAAAAAAAACAAGACAAAATTGCTAAATTTTTTGGCCCTAATTTACAAGTTGAAATTAGCCAACCCCGAGAAGAACAGATTGATGTTGCTTTAATTTCAGATAAAAGTTAGTTTGGTTCTTCAGTAGATAGTATGCTGAAGTAATACAGAACCCCATAACCCTAGTTTTCAAGGTGCGCTGTCCCTCGACGACAGGGTTTTATGGTAGTTCACCTACTCCTATCTAGCTGGTATTATTTTATTATCCCGATATATTAACTATATGAAAGAGTCTATTTTATTGATAACAAAAGCCTTAAATTTATATTTTAATCAAGGAGAAATTCCAAAATTTACTCCCAGTATTTATCTGGAAATAAATCAACTTCACCAAGCGATTGAATTGGGAATTAAAAATAACGAACAAAAGATTTTAGACCTAGAAAATATTATTCTGTCTCGTCAGGAAGAATCCCTGCAAATTGTTCTGGAACGAGAAACCGCAGAAACCCATCTTCGCCAGTGTTTAAGTATAGCAAACCGTCACCATTTATCCCTATGTGTTGCTATAATTAACGTCGAAGACAGCCAGTTAACTGATGAAAACCCAGATTTTTTAGCAACTCCATCCTGCCAAATTATTAATTTAATGCAGGAATTAAAACAAATTTTGCGAGAAAGTGATTGGGTCGCCCAATGGAAAACGGATGAATTTCTATTAGCTATTTTTTCGGAATTACCCGGAACAAAAATAGCACTCAACCGAATTTTAGATCGTTTAGTTAATCAAGAAGAATCCCTTGAAAATAATCCCTCTAATTCTTCTGTATATATTGGATATACAAAAGTTCAACCCAATGAACACTATCGCGCCTGCATTGAACGAATAAATCAAGCCCTACAACAAGCTAAAATGACAGGAGAACGTTGTGTTTATTTTTAAGGAAATAGGGAATGGGTAATGAGTAATGGGTAATAGAAAAAGTTTACCTCCCCTGCTCCCCCTGTTAACTCTTAACTTCCGTCATTTCAATAACACGGTCATCTAAATCTTTCACTAAAAAATTTAACGGTCTTTCACTGCGAATTTTATGTTTTACCCCGCGCAATTGTACCTGCATTAAAATTTGTTCTAAACAGTCTTTATCAAAACAAACATGACGTTCTTGATCTTTGGAACCATAACTAGCCCCGCTAATAATATGTAACTGAGTGTTTTTCATTAGTTGATACCATAATCCCTCCGTACCCTGCATTTTAGATGTTACAGTGTTCCCGACGGGGGCAGAAAGATACAGGGGATCAATTCCGGTCGCTCCTAAAGTTTGTTCATAGTTATAGTAATAATGTAAAGGCACATCTGCCACGGACAGTCCTAATAAACCCTCGTAAAAATCCCTGGCTACATTCAAATCAGAAACCATAATTGTATGTACTTTCGGTGCGCTGGTGAGAAACATCCACATGGCCACGGCATAGGCCGCCAGTAGCATCACCATCACCCCCTGAGTCGAAAAAATCCCGTCAAAAACCGGAAATTCAGGGAAAAACGTACTTAACGGTAATGTATGAAATGAAAAATCAATTAAATTAATGGCTATTAACATAAATAAATTCAGAAGTAGGAAATAAACTCAATTCAAACNAATCATCGCCTTCATCCAACGGTCAAGACGATCTGTTGATGATCATCTTAACAAAAAGTTTTGACAATTACTGTACAATCATCTCTTTTTCTTACAGACATTGCAACTTAACTATGACCAATCAGATTGATGTATTTGTCTATGGTACGCTCAAGCCAGGGGAATATAACTATCAACGCTATTGTCAGGGGCGAGTCCTGGCCCAGCGTCCGGCTTTAGCGGTGGGAACACTCTATGCTCTATCTTTAGGTTATCCAGGGATGGTAGCTGGGGATGGTATGGTACAGGGGGTGATTTTATCCTTTGCAGACCCTAATATTTTTTTAGATTTAGATCAATTAGAAGATTACCAACCCCATCGCCCTGCTGAAGAAAACGAATATCAGCGACAACAAATTTCTGTATTTGATCTCAACCATCAACCTTTAGGCTTAGTTTGGGTTTATTTGATGGATATTAAAACCGTTGAGTTTTATTCCGGGGTTTTAATTCCTGATGGGTGTTGGAAAAACCAAGATTAGACCTAAAATATAACCCCAAAAAACCTTATATTTTAAAGTCTCTGGGGTTATATTATTTTAATTGATGGGTCTTGAAACTGCGGCTTTAGGAATCGGAATAATCGGTTGATCCACACTAATACTAACCGCATTCGGAGTAATAATTGGGATCAGAGGTTCATTTAAAGCAATTTGTAAGGGTTCCGAATTGTTCAGGGTTTCAGACTGGGCAAACATCGGAAAACGCCCGGAATTGCCTGAAATTGTACTAGAAAAAGTCATCACTAATAAAGCCGCGATCGCAGTTCCTCCCCAAGTTGCCATCCTCCGGGTTCTCTGATTTAAACTTTGGAAAACGCGGGCGGTTAGTTTTTGTACCGAAGTACCAGAAGCAGGAACAGGAGCGTTTTGCAAGCGNGAACGNAGTTGTAGTAATTGTAGAAAAGTTGCTTTAATCTTNGGATCAGTATCCAGCCACAACTGAACTTGACGGCGCTCTGCAACCGTCGCTTCATTGTCCAGGTAGGCACTGAGTAATTGGATTTTAGGGTCAAGATCCGAGTGTTCCTCAGATAGATATCCCCCGATGGTTGAGTAAGTTTGTGGTTCTGGCTCAAGATTATGCTTCATCCGAACACCCCCGTTCACCAAATATGAAATCAGACATGAGAAATTGGGGTTCAACCTATAGAACTATTNTATCCCTATTAACAGGAATTTCACCCGCTCGCCTGCACAGATTTTAGGGATTGAGATACACTTGCAGATCGGTTTGTAAGCGTTGACGGGCTCTGGCGATTCTCGATTTTACCGTTCCCAGGGAAACCCCGGTAATTTCGGCGATTTCTTCATAAGCTAATCCTTCAATTTCCCGCAAAACAATCGTGGTGCGGAATGCTTCGGGTAAATCGGCGATCGCTTCATGAAGATGACTATAAAATTCACGGGTTGCCATATCTTCATCGGGGCCAGGGCCATCGGAGGCAATTTCCCAATCCATTTCCCCATCTTCTATATTGCGAGGGGCATCTAAAGATAAGGGGGGTTTGACCCGTTTGCGCTTGCGGAGTTCATCGTAGAACAAATTAGTAGCAATTCGACTTAACCAACCCCGAAATTTGACGGGTTCCTGTAGACGCTTAATATTACGATAGACCCGAATCCAGATTTCTTGGGCGAGGTCAGCCCGATCCTGCCAGTCTGGGGCCAGGTGATAGAGAATCTTATCAACATGGGACTGATACCGACGCAGCAGTTCTGTAAAGGCTGCTTTATCTGGACAGACTCCCTCTTGACACCGCAGGACTAAATCGGTATTGGGGAGTTGCTCAAGGGGTAGTTGCTCCAGGGGGATAGAGACGCCTGCCTTAGACCAGGAGATAGGGATAGATTGACTCATGGGTGGAACTTGGTTGATGAAAGATTCCGTTAGTTGATGACGCGACCCGGATTGATAGTGTTCCTGGGTTCAAACTGATTAGTTATGATACCAGTGATTGTAACAAAGTAATAGCCATCTCAGAAGAAAACATCGGTAAAATAGTCATTATCGACAAAGAGCGATCGCTCTGTTTCTAATCAGTTCTCTATATTTTTTTATTTCCATGATAGACTGTTTTCAGGGAAATCAAAGACACTTGTTATGTTGACAAAATACCTCCAAGCCGCTTTGCATAAAGCCAAGTACAAGATATTGACAGATGATGGTACTTTTTTCGGGGAAATTCCCGGCTTTCAGGGTCTATGGGCTAATGCAGATGCACTCGAAACTTGCAGAGAAGAATTGGCAGAGGTTTTGGAAGATTGGATTTTGTTGCGGATTTCGCAGAATTTGCCTTTACCTGTTGTCGATGGAATAGAATTATCGATCAAGGAAGTTGCATAATGCCTGCTTTTGGGCCAATTAGTCGTCGAGATTTAATCAAGTATTTAAAGCAACTGGGTTTTGATGGGCCTTATGCTGGCAGCAAACACCAGTATATGCAGAAGGGCGATATTACTGTGCGAGTGCCGAACCCGCATCGTGGCGATATCGGCAGAGGGCTTTTGGCTGAGATATTGCGACAGGCAATGATTCAGAGAGATAAATGGGAAAATTTATGATCTTCAAAGGAGCGATCAATATCTGCGGTATTATAAATGATTAAGCAAAATATAGTTTAATATATACAGATATTCGTATTGGATACAATGTAGCTGTATCATTCGGTGGAATTATGGAGCGTGTTTACAGGTGATTTCCGGCATTGTAACTGATAGACACGCAACCATTACCCTGACATTTCTGCTCTTCAACGGCTCAACTATACCGATTGAATTTGTCATTTTTATAGAGAGAATTGATAGCCTTGGGCGATCGAGTGTCATGCCATATTTGCCCATTACTCTCTCCAACGGTAGCAACTCCGTAGAAGTGATGGCATTATTAGATACTGGTGCAAGTGTTAATGTTCTCCCATATCAGATTAGTCTACAATTAGGGGCAATATGTGAACAGCAAACCGTTCCTAACCCAAGGGAGAAATAAAGAGGTAATACACAACCATTACCATGCGATCGCAACTTCAGAAACCCGGTTTCTTAGATAACTCAAGCATCGCCGCCGAGATGAGTGTTCACCAAACCCGGTTTCTCACTCCACGCGATCGCAAATGCGTTGAAGATTAAAAACCCGATAACTTTCACGAAATCGGGTTTTTAGATCATACCTCAAGCAATCTCAAACCCCTTAGATATCTAAATCCGTCAAATTCAAGCGGGGAGCGTGGGTTTCGATGAACTCCCGACGGGGGGCAACGCGATCGCCCATTAATATGGTAAAAATCCGATCAGCTTCGGCGGCATCTTCCACTTCCACCCGTTTAATCATTCGAGTTTCTGGGTTCATGGTGGTTGTCCAAAGTTGTTCGGGCATCATTTCCCCTAACCCTTTAAACCGTTGAATATTGTAGTTAGCATTGGCGGGTAAACTTCTCAAATGCTCCTGTAATTCCTGTTCATTGTAACAGTATTGATGGTTCCGTCCCCGTTCTACTTTATAAAGGGGAGGACAGGCAATATAAATATAGCCTTGATCCACTAATTCTCGTTGATAACGATAGAAAAAGGTGAGTAATAAAGTCCGAATGTGAGCGCCATCAACGTCCGCGTCGGTATTATGACAGCAGAGTCCTCCAGTACCACAAACAAAGTTTTCATCCCCATCAACGGAAAAGTCATAAACATACTCTCCAACTAATTCAATCTCCTCTGCCTTGATAACTTTTAATCCCATTAAATCTTCACTAATGGGCAAATAATCCATCGGTTTTTGAGTGGGAAGTTGTAAATAGGTTTTGAGTTTTTCTGCTCCTAAATGACGTTGCCAAATTAAACGACAACTTTCGAGTTGTTGTTTCCCACAAAGGGTAAGAGTATAGTAGGGATAACGGGTTTGAATTGGGGCTGTGTGATTCAATTGAGGTTGATGTTCACTGGTACTGGCAATTAATCCCAATTGTCCGAATAAATAGAGTAATCCATTCTTAATTGAATTGGAGTTAGTTGTCCAAGAAATATTCGCCTCACTGGTTGTACCATCCCCTAAGAAATACCCCTCTAAAAAGGCAAGTTGTAAAGGTTCAGTCACCGAGAAAACCAGATCGGGAATTTGTTTTTCATGGGATTTTTTTCCTAATCCCCATGCTTGTAACAGTCGGGCAGCGGCTACACTATGAAAGTAGAGTTTAATGCCCTGACTTTCGGGATCATTATAGCGGCGTGGGGTTTCCCCAAATACCTCTTGAATAGCTGTAATTAACTCAGGAATAAATCGCTCATCTTTTGTGCCTAAATTCAGACTGACTTGATGTTTTGATAGGGTTCCTTCCGCCACATACCAACCCAAAAACCACATCAATTCTGAAGTAATAGGTAAATAGCGATCAAAGGCTTTATTCTGGTGCGCTTGAGGAACAATTTTTAGGTTATCCCCTAATTGAATTAACTCGCTTGGTGTGAAATATTCAAAGGGTTTGTAATTACTAACTTCTCGCCAACGGGAGTTTTTACTGCTGTCATCTTGAGTCAGGAGTTGATCAATTTTAGAGGGAAGGGTTTGATAAACAATATTTTCGTTACCTCCAATTGTCTCTAAATAATCTAAGAAATTAGACAAAATTGGGCGATTAATTCCCCGTTCCCAGTGACTAATAGTAATCGGTTGTTTGACTCCAATGGCAGTGGCTAATTGTTTTTGAGTCATGCCTAATGCTTGACGTTGGGCAATTAATTTTTGCCATCCTTGAGCATCTAATTCAACCCGGGTTTCACTGAATAATTCCGGTTTTTCAACCTTAGCTAAAATCCGGCGACTGGCAATTTTACGAACATCTTCTCCTTGTAAATATAAGGATTGAGTCACACCCGCTTCATAGAAAATTCGGAGTAAATCAATCCGGGTTTGGGGTTCAGTTGAACGGGGTAAACGACGACTGGCAACTAACCAATCTCCGGGTTTAATTTCATTGCCTTTTTTGAGTTTAACTTCCCCGTTTTCATAAACAAAAACACTATGGGAAGATGTGACTTTAATCTGACGATTATAGCGAGTCGTCAGTTGATACATGGGTTCTTCATGACCGTGACGAATTACGGCTTTAATCGGACGAAAACGGGTGGCATGGGTTACGGGATCAAAGGCAACCACTTGATAGCGTTCTGGGGTACGTTTCCCCTCGATACACTCATCAATAAACTTACCAATTTCTACAAATTCCGTTTTTCCGGTATCTTCCATTACTAACGTTGGTTCATCACCCGCAACGCTCATAATTATGACTTTATGATAACGCAACCCGGTAGCATCAAATTCTTCTCCCTTAATTCCTAATCCTAATGCTGTAATTAAGGATTGAATTTCATTATTTTTGTAGATTTTGGCATCATCCGTTTTCTCAATATTCAGGATTTTTCCGCGTAAAGGAAGAATGGCTTGGGTACGGCGATCGCGTCCTTGTTTGGCGCTATTATGCACAAATATACCCGCCGATAATGCGAAGTTATGGCTATGGGGAACTTCAATATCATAAACATCATGCCGTTCTTCTAACCATTCAATAGAAACTACCCGATGATTGTAGTTACGAATGGCAGTTCGGGTGGCAACTTCATCCCCTTCAAAATAGCGATCGCAAAAGGTTTTAAAGGTCTGATCTTTTTGCGGTTTAAGAGAGTTTGCTGACGGGTTATATATCTGATAGAGTGATGCTAGGGTTCGAGCATAATCGCTTTGATATTGAGATTCTAAGCGGTCTTGATCTTCCCGTTGTTTTAATTGATAGTTATTGGCTAATACATGGGTATCAATCCATTGATCAGAACCGGGATTCCAAACCTTTTGATTTCCCTTTAATTCCCCATTATTTTCCGCAGGGGAAAGTTGATAATGAAACGGCATTAAGGAATCTTCTGGGGTTAATTCTGCTGCTGCTTTATAGGT
>B570J29625_1000030_pt1 | contig 21361 bp, 17 predicted proteins | sample LakMenEpi26Aug09_FD_29625 | JGI IMG/M metagenome (IMG submission 29625) | reverse complement strand
GCGGTTCATCTCAAACAGGATGAATACTTACAGGGGACAGCTTTTTATCAAGACAAAATGATGAGCATTCTGAATGTGGCAAAAATTATGACTCAAGGAGAATTATTTGTTGATCAAGAGGTTTAATCCCAGGTAAGATAGATTTCATGAATTTTNTAATCAACCATCAAAAATTATATGTTTAACAATTTCAAATTAAGAGAGAGGTTACTCTTAGGATATAGCATACCCGTGTTTTTATTTATGGGATTAACCGCATTGGTTTATAGCAATATTAATCAAGTATCTAATACTTTCAAAGAGGCAGAAAGGGTTCAAGAGGTAATTTTAAAAGTCAATGTTATGGAACGNGGNGCTCAAGGGATGGTTCGGAGTTTAAGGGGATATTTAGCTCTAAAAAATCAAGATTTTTTAACGGAATATAATTCCGGTTTAGNNCTTTATCGGGAANCGGCTAAAACATTGGAATCCTTGGTTTATCGTCCAGAGCAAAAACAACGGTTACAAAAACTTGATAACTTAGTGAATGAATATGATCAAATGGCACAACAAGNTTTTATCCTAGNNAATCGAGGAAAATTATCTGAAGCCATTGAAAAAGCTCGCANTGCAACTCAATATGTGATCGATTTTGATCGAATTAGCGATGAATTTTCGACAACAGAAGCTAGTCTTTTAACTCAGGAAACAACTAAAGCAAAAGAATCATTGAACGGATTATTAACAACGCTCGTGTTTGGAGCTTTGCTAATTTTGGTTACGGTGATTATTATTGCCCTATTAATTGCGGTTAATATTGGTGGAACCATTCATCAAGCCACACAAGTTATCGCCACTTCTTCCACCGAAATTGCTGCTACCCTTGCAGAACAAGAACGAACAGCAAATCAACAAGCGAGTTCTGTTCATGAAACTACAACAACTATGGATGAATTGAGTGCTTCCTCTGGGTCAACGGCGGAACAAGCCGAGTCAGCTACATATCAAGCTAGACAGGTTTTAGGATTAACAGAAGGGGGAAAACAAGCGGTCAATAGTACCTTAGAAGGGATGGAAAATCTTCAACAAAAAGTTGAAGTGATTGCCCAACAAATTATTCGTTTAAGTGAACAAACAAACCAAATTGGGAATATTTCTGAATTGGTCAGTGATTTAGCAAATCAAACCAATATGTTAGCTCTGAATGCTGCTGTGGAAGCAGTTAGAGCCGGAGAACATGGCAAAGGATTTGCAGTTGTCGCCACGGAAATCAGAAAATTAGCGGATGAAAGTAAAAAATCTGCCTTCAGAATTAATACCCTGGTTGCTGATATTTTAACTTCAATTAATTCAACGGTAATGGCAACGGAAGAAGGGACAAAAACTGTTATATCTAATGCAGAACTCACCCGGGAAACCGCAGATACTTTTGCTGTGGTTGCGGAAGCGGTGAATAATGTGGTCTTGAATAATCAGCAAATTTCCCTTAATGTTAAGCAACAAGCGATCGCCATTGGACAGGTTTTAGAGGCGATGAATGTTTTAAGTCAGGGGGTTGGAGAAACCGCTAATGGATTAAATCAAGCTAAAATAGGAATGGAAAAATTGAATGAAGTCGCGTTAAATCTAAACTCAATTGTTTAATATAGTAATATCACCGGAATATGTTAAAAATCAATGGTTTAAGGTACTGGATTATTGCGGGTTATTTAATTCCAATTTTGCTTTCTTTATTAGTAGCTGGAATTGTATCCTCCAATGTCGAAAAAGTTCGGAGAACAACCCTAGAAGTCCAAACATCCGGTGATGCTATGCAAGCTATTAATAACTTGGCTTTAGCCACGAAAGACTTAACGATTGCTGCCCAGGGATATATTTTAGTTAAAAATCCTCAGTCCCGTGAGTTGTATAAAACTTCTGAATCTCTTTATCGAGAAGCATTGGTAGATGTGAAAACACTGATTACCAATCGTGAAGTGATTCAAGATTTAGATAGTTTAACTGGATCGGTAGACCAATTAGAACAATACTATTCGGCATTATTCAAATTAATTAATGATAATAAAGTTGACCAAGCCCTAGAGATTTGGAAGCAAGGAAAAGGTACGGAATTATCAACAACGGTTTTAGAGAAAACTCAAAAATTTATCGCCTTGGAAACTCAACAAGTAGAGGCGTACCATCAACGGCAAAATGATGCTTTAGATCACCTGATTAATACGGTTTGGATCGGAACAGGAGCAACTATATTTTGTTCAATTTTATTGGGAATTAGCCTCATTACTCTCATCTTCAAGCGAATTAATCAAGAAGCATCCCAAATTTTGCAAGCCTCCCAAGAATTAGTTAATATTATGGAATCTCAAGAACGAGTCACTGTTCAGCAAGCAAGTTCAGTGAATGAAACTACAGCTAGTATGGATGAATTGGGTGCATCAAGTCGCCAATCTGCCGAACAAGCATCAACAGCCGCCACCGGAGCTAATCAAGTTTTACTCTTAGCGGGTGGTTATCAAAAATTATCTGTTGAAACGGGTAATAGTTTCAGTTTGAAAATAAAAATGGAACAATTACAACAGCAAATTATGCGTTTAAGTGAACATTTAGGAAAAATTTATAGTATTACAAATGTGGTCACGGATTTGGCAAGTCAAACAAATATGTTAGCCTTAAATGCTTCTGTAGAAGCTGCTAGAGCCGGAGACAGTGGGAAGGGATTTGGGGTGGTGGCATCTGAAATTCGTAAACTAGCAGATCAAAGTCGTAAATCAGCCGAAAAAATTAGTTCAATTGTTACGGATATTCAAACGGCGACTAATTTAACTATTAGGGTGACAGAGGAGGGCTCGAAATCCGTTGAAGATATTGTTCATGCAATTAATGATGTCGCTATTAATTTGCAGCAAATTTCCCTAAATACCCAACAACAATCTATTGCGGTTGAACAAGTTGTTGATGCCATGAATAACTTAAATTTTGTTTCCACAGAAATGGCGACCAGCATTAACCAAACCAAACAGGGAGTTCAAAAGTTAAATGAAACCGCCAAAAATCTGCAAACTCTGGTTTAATCGTTCAAAATTGAATTACATTGACAGGATCAAAGACTTATGATGATTGAAGATGATGAACTACGGGAAGTTTTTAAAACTGCTAGTGAAGAACATTTGCAGAATTTAGATGAAGGATTATTATATCTGGAAAAAAATCCCAATGATGCGACAAAAATAGAAGAATTATTGCGAGAAGCCCATAGCCTGAAAGGAGATGCGGGAATGTTAGGGGTCAAAGATGTTGCCACCTTATCCCATCAAATTGAACATTTATTAGGGGGGTTGAAACGTCAGGAAACCACCCTCACGGCTGATTTAGTGGATCGAATTTCCTATGGGATTGATGCGATTCGTCAGTTAGTTTATGCTGCGGTTACCGGAGAACCCTGTGAGATTAATGCTTTTCATAGTTTAGCCTATCTGATGGGGGCTAAACCCGAAACACCGACGGATGCAATTTCAGCTATACCGACGGTGAATTCTGAACCGCCTCCCCCTGATGTAGTAGAGTTTGAAAGTCAAGAGGAACCGAGCGAAATCGAGGAGCCGATTATTGACTCAGTTCCTTTGCCCGATGTCGCACCGGATGAAACCCCTATTCTAGTAATGACCGTGGCTGAACCGATGAATGCTACGATGCCTCCAGTAACGGCCAGTCGCGACTCTACTTATAAAATTGAAACCATTCGAGTCCCGACTCGTAATTTAGATGGGTTAATGACTCAAACGGGAGAATTAACGGTAACAAAAATTCGGATTGCCCATCGGTTAAATGAAATTGAAGACCTGGTGAGTTTATGGGAAGAATGGAGTCGAGATGCCTTTGTGAATCGGTTTGTGGTTCATGACTTAGAAAATAACCTCAATCGTTATAGTTCTGAAAAGGGAACAATCGGGCAACTGCAAAATTATTATCATCGTAGTACGGAACGTTTAGAACAGTTGGGATCTTTAATTAATCAACTTAGAAATACTTTTTCTGAAGATATTGCCCGTTTAGATATTATTAGTGATGAACTTGAAGATGGGATCAGAACCTTACGTTTATTACCCCTATCAACTATTTTTAATTTGTTTCCTCGCATGGTACGGGATTTAGCGCGGCAGCAGAGAAAAGAAATTGAATTAGTGATTTCTGGTGGAGAAACCCGTGCGGATAAACGGATTTTAGAAGAAATGAAAGATCCTTTGATGCACATTTTAAGAAATGCGATTGATCATGGGATTGAAACTCCAGAAGAACGGCAAAAATTAGGTAAGCCAGCGATCGCAAAAATTGAGTTACGCGGTTATCAAACGGCGACCCATATTGTGTTAGAAGTTTGTGATGATGGTTGGGGATTAGATATCGAAAAAATCAAACAAACTGCTTTAAAACGGGGAATTTGTCAACCGGAAGAATTATTGGGAATGACTCCACAACAAATTCATAGTTTAATTTTTGCTCCTGGTTTTACCACCCGAACAGTCGTCACCGAAGTATCGGGACGGGGTGTGGGAATGGATGTGGTACGAACCAATGTAGAACGTTTAAAAGGCATTATTCAAGTCGAATCTTCCCCAAGAAAGGGTAGTGTATTTCGGATTCAATTGGGAACTACCTTAGCAACAGCCCATGTTTTAATTGTATCGGTTCAGGGGATTTCCTATGCCGTTCCCGTCGAATTTGTCCAAATGACAAAGCTGGTTCAAGTTAATGAAATTTTTGCGATTGAAGGCCGAGAAACGATTGTTTTTGAAGACCAACCGATTTCCGTAGCTCAACTAGCTGATTTATTGGAAATTCGGTGGACTTCTTCTCAGTTTGAACCGGAATCTACAATTTCTCAAGAGTCCAAATCTCGTTTTTCCCTTTCCCCATCCTTGATCCAAAAAAATCCCAGTTCTCCCACAATGGATGTGGCTTCACCCTGCATTATTCTAAAAGTGGGAGAAGAAAAATTAGGATTGTTTGTTGATGCTTTAGTTGATGAGCAGGATGTGGTCTTAAAACCCCAAAGCCAACTATTAAAACGGGTCAGAAATGTGGCGGGAGCCACGATTTTAGGAACGGGGGAAGTCTGTATTATTTTAAGTCCTCAAGACTTAATTAAATCCATTCGTAAACAAGCGGGTGTGATCAGTTCCCCCATCGTCCGATCTGCTTTAAAGGTTCAGGATAATTCCTCTGTTAAACCGGTGATTTTATTAGTAGAAGATTCAATCACCACTCGGACTCAAGAAAAACGAATTTTAGAAGCCGCGGGTTATGAAGTTGTGACGGCGGTGGATGGATTAGATGGGTTTAATAAACTCGGCACTCGTTCCTTTGATGCGGTGGTTTCTGATATCCAGATGCCTAATTTGGATGGGTTAAGTTTAGTCACTAAAATTCGACAAAATCGGGACTATAGTGAACTACCGATTATTCTAGTGACTTCTCTAGCTTCCGATGAAGATAAACGCAAAGGTGCAGAAGTTGGGGCAAATGCCTATATTACTAAAGCGTCTTTCAATCAAGAAGTTTTGATCGAAACTCTAAAAAGATTAGTATGATTAGGAATATCTATCTAATCAGTGACTAACTGTAAAATGCCAATTCGAGTTGTCCTAGTTGAAGATTCGGCTGTTGCTTTGATTATTCTCAAACGAATTTTATCAACATCGACCGAGATAATTGTTGTAGGAACGGCTCGAACCGGTAAGGAAGCATTGATATTGGTGCCCACTGTCCAACCGGATGTGATTTGTACGGATTTTCATATGCCCCAAATGAACGGACTGGAATTTATCCAAGAAGTCATGGTGATTTATCCCCGTCCGATTTTGGTGATCAGTGCTTCGGTTCAATCCGATGATACTCAAAATGTTTTTCAACTGTTAAATGCTGGGGCCGTTGATGTGTTTCCTAAACCGACAACGGGTTTAGCCTCGGATTATGAATTGATCGGACGGGAATTAATTCAAAAAATTAAAGTGCTTGCGGGCGTCAAAGTTTTTACTAAACATCGTAAATCCCAACCCAACGTTAGTAATAACCATTTATCGATCACCTCACCTCCACTGATCAGTAAAACTCTTTTATCCTCACCCCATTCCAAAGTTGTAGGTGAACCCTCAAGATTTTTCGGTGCATCTTCTCAAACAATTAAAATTCTGGGGATTGGTGCTTCTACGGGTGGCCCCCAAGCTTTACATACAATTTTGACACAATTTCCCAGTAATTTTCCCGTTCCTATTGTTTGTGTTCAGCATATTAGCGAAGGATTTTTGCCCGGGTTAGTCAGTTGGTTAAATGGGGAATGCAATTTATCTATTAAAATCGCCATGGTCGGTGAACTTCCCCAGGCGGGCTCGGTTTATTTTGCCCCAGACGGATACCATTTAGAATTTAGCCATACGGGTCGTTTTTCCTATTCAAATGCACCCCCACTGGCGGGTCATCGTCCGGCGGTGACAGCTACTTTAAAGTCTGTTGCTGACTGTTATGGAGCCAGTGCTGCGGGGGTTTTGTTAACCGGAATGGGCCGGGATGGGGCTGATGGAATGAAGGCTATTTTCGATCAGGGTGGGTTAACGATTGCCCAAAATCATGATAGTTGTGTAGTCTTTGGAATGCCCGCAGAAGCGATCGCTTTAGGGGCTGCCCAACACATTCTATCGGTGAATGATATTGCTCCTTTTATTCTTAATCGGGTGAAGGGGTTAATCTAAGATTAATGTATTTTTGAATAAAGGACTATTAAAATGAAGTTTAAGTTAAATTTAAAACCGGAAGTTAATTGTCAGGATAGACTTTTAAACCTAAGCAAAGTTTTGGGTTTAATTGGGGGACTGTCTTTTTAATCTAGTTCTTGTTCTAAAACATTGGCGATCGCTTGTCTGGCTGTTTCGTTAAATTCTCGAATATTTACACGATTTAATAATACAATTGCTAGAATCATGCCAACAGCTTGTACGACAAAAACCGAACCATAAGCGAGGAAAGGAACCTGAAAAATTGCCCGTCCTAAATCTAAAATTGCCCCCCCTAAAACCGTTGCTAATCCCCGCGCCATAGCCTGTGCTAAACCCCAGGCTCCAATAAAGGTTCCGGCAGTTTCAGCTAAGGTTAAATCTAACATTAAATTAATCGCTCCTGCTGTCAAAATACCCGAATTTAAACCAAACAATAATAACGCTCCTTTCAATAATCCAGCATTAGCATAAAAACCTGCCATTATAAAAAATAATAAACAAATTGCGACTCCAATACACCCGATTTTAACAGTATTTTTTTTACCGATCCGGGGAATAATTAAAAATCCGGTTGTAGCAATTCCGATTAAAGTTCCGATGCCAAAAAACGCATTTAATTTGGTGGTTTCAGAGACACACATTCCAAACACTTCACCGCCATAGGGTTCTAATACAGCATCCTGCATAAATAAACTAATAGTCATCACCAATAAAAAGCTAAAAAATAATCCTGTTTGTCGGCTGGCGGTGAGAACTTTAAGGGCGCGACTAAAGGTAATTTGATCTTCCCGTTCAACCATTTTTGAGCGCAATTTGTAGCGAGAAAATTTGCGTTCAATACCAATTATTGCTAGAAAAGATAAACCGATCACTATTAATGGGATAACAATAAATAACAGATTAACAGAGGTTTGTAATTGGGGTAAATTTGTAGTTGTTGATGTGGCGATGGGATTATCAACTAAAAGATCTGCACCACAGAGTTCGGGACGATGGAGAATTTTAGAACTAATAATCGCCCCAATCACAATTCCTACCATCAACATTGACCAAACAATACTGACTAATTTAGAGCGATTATTTTCATCGGAAATATCAAATAATAAGGCCGTAAATGGGGTGGAACTTGCACTTAAAGCTAAACCATATCCAGCAAAAATTAATGCTAATAAACCCGCCCACAAATAGGCAATTCCATTGAATCCATTGCTTTGAATACTAGCACCTAATGACCAAACTATTTGTAGGGCTACAAATGCCATACTGGTAAATAAAATTAACCCAATCCAAACATAGCTACTGCGATGATATCCCCATAACGGTTTAGCATCGGACATCTGACCAAACCATACCCTAGCCGGGGAAACAAATTGGTGCATAGCGATCGCTCCCGCCGCTACCAATGCTGGAACTTTTAACTCATCAATCATAATCCGATTAATCACCCCCAGGGTCAACAAAGACATAATCCCTAACCCCATTTGAAACAGACCTAACCGAAACATGGTTAATATGTTAATCGAGGGTAAGGGTTGCCCATTCGGGGGATCGGTCGATGGCAATTTATCCGAGGAATCACTATTTTTCATGGAATGTGAGTTGGTACAACAAAAGGGGAAAACTAATCTTTGACAATTCCGATTAAAGTTTAGACAAAACTCTAATCTAAGATTATAATAGAATTTGCTCAAAAAAAACGGGTTGTATTTACTCCATAAAAGTTACTAAAAATATCATTAAAAAATGACTCATAAAACAGAAAAAGCACTGTTCCTTATCGGTGGATTAAGCAATGATGATCTACACTGGGTTGTCCATAAAGCAAAGGTAGAAACAATCCCCCCCGGAGAAAGGCTAATTTATGAAAGCCGCCCGATTAATGCGTTATATTTTGTATTAAGTGGATTATTAAGTGTGGTGATCGGTACAAATGAAGATCGAGAATTAGCCCAAATTACGAAGGGGGAAGTGGTGGGAGAAATTTCTTTTATTGATAGTCGGCCTCCTTTGGCAACGGTTAAAGCCATAGAAACGACTCAGGTTTTAGCAATTTCTCGATTTGAACTTAATAGTAAAATACACAGTGATGCTAAATTTGCTGCCCGATTTTATCAAGGTTTATCCCTGTGTTTAGCTAGTCGGATGCGAGGAACAATTCGGCGTTTAGGTTACGAAGATCTGATGGAATATGAACCAGAACCCGATGAATTAAGTTCACAAACACAGGAATTTCTAGCCTTGGCTCAAGCGAAGTTTAACTGGTTAGTTCAAAGTTTGAAATAAAGGGAATAGAAATTACTAATTTAATTTGATACAGAGGCGATTAGTGATTCTCTGTCACCATAATCCACTTCCAAAGCGGATGACTGGGCCCCTGTTTCAATATTTTAAAAATCTGCTGTTCTAAACGTTTTTGATAGGCGGGAGAAACCCCGAATAAAATGTTACGACTATGCCAAACTAATGTGGCTGTTGTTGTACCGAGACACAACCCTAAACCAAGGGCTGCAAAACGGTTATAAGCTAAACCATAGCGAACCGCAGACCAAGTAAAATAGTTTTGCAAAAGGGNAATTTCTTCCCGCAATCCCCACAAACTCAAGGGTGCAACTATTACCCACAAAAGTCCAATTACCAGCCATCGGCTGTAAACGGTAATTTGGTGCATTTTTTGGACTTGACGCTTAAAATTTGCATCATCCGGTGACGGGTTTAATTCCATTACTATCTCCCTTTTTTTAACTAAAAATAACTGTGTTTTTTAATTAGGACAATTTTAAATTTGGCTATTTTTAGGTATTAAATTGTTGAGCATAAAATTGAGCATAGCGATCGCCTTTTTCTAAGAGTTCTTGATGGGTTCCTGATTCCATAATTTTACCCTGTTCTAAGACGAGAATGCGAGTTGCCCGTCTGACTGTGGCTAAACGGTGGGCAATAATAAACACCGTTCGATCCTGCATTAATCGTTCTAAGGCTTCTTGAACCAGGGCTTCTGACTCGGAATCTAAGGCGGATGTGGCTTCATCTAAGATTAAGATTCTAGGGTCTAATAATACGGCCCTGGCGATCGCAATTCTTTGTCGTTGTCCCCCCGATAAATTAACGCCACGTTCGCCAACTAGGGTTTGATATCCATTAGGAAACTCCATAATAAAGGCATGGGCATTAGCAATTTTAGCCGCAATTTCTACATCTTTTAATTCATAATAGGATTGACCAAAGGCAATATTTTGAGCAATAGTTCCTGAGAATAAAGTAATATCTTGGGGGACAATTCCAATTTGTCGCCGTAGGCTTTTTAAGGTGACATCCTGAATATCAATATCATCAATTTTAATTGTTCCTGATTGACGATCATAAAATCGGGGTAACAGGGTAACTAAGGTGGTTTTTCCCGCTCCTGACGGCCCCACTAAGGCCACCATTTCCCCCGATTTAACTAATAGGTTCAAATTTTCTAAAACGGGTTTATTATCTTCTTGACTTTGGGAAAAATCGGTTTTAGGATAGGTAAAACTAACGTTAGCATATTCAACTTTTCCGGTGACATGGGGTAGAATAAAAGCATGGGGTTTTTCCACAACCGTCGGTTGTACATCTAACAGTTCAAAAATGCGATCGCACGAAGCCTGACCCTGTTTAAAATCACTATAATTACTGGTAGTTAATGATATGGGATCGATTAATAATGCCACCGCCGCCACATAACTAATAAATCCGCCCCCAGTTAAATTCCCTTGGGAAATTTGCCATCCCCCCAAAAAGAATAATAAAATTACACTCATAGCTTCTAAAAAGCCAACAACCACAAATTGTAAAGCCTTAATTTGTTCAGCTAAATATTTAGCTTTGCGGTTTTGTTCGGCTTCTAAACTAAAGCGATTAATTTCATACTCCTCGGCGGCAAATGCCTGGACTAAGCGAATACCACTAAAGACTTCTGTTAATAAAGAGGCTAAATTAGAAACTCGGTTTTGACTATGGCGAGTAAAAGTTAATAATTTTTCTCCAAACCAACCAATTAATACCGCCATAAATGGGGCTATAATTAAAGTAGCTAAGGTTAATTGCCAGTTAAGATAAATCATATATCCTAAAACCACAATTAATTGCAAAATACAGGGAATAAATTGATGAAAAAATTTATTAATTACTTCCCCAATTCGGTCAATATCTTCCGTGAGACGATAGGCGAGATCTCCAGTTTTGGCAGTTTCAAAATACCCAATATTCAGTTGTTGTAAATGACGATATACCTGTTTTCTTAATTCTAAAACAATCGTTAAAGCAGCTTTTGCCATCAAGGTATCTTGACCGTATTGTACCGTTCCTCGGACAAGGAAAACAACCGCCGCCACCCCCGCTAATTGAGCAATAGCGTTCACATCTCCCCGACCAATATAACCCGCCATTTGTCCGGCTAACCAGGCTAATAACGGCCAAAATACGGTAAATGCAACCGTACAAACCAAGGCTTTAGTAATAGTTTGTCCTTGGGTACGAATATAGGGAATTAATTTTTTGTAACTAGAGGGTTGTTTTTGTTTCAAGTTGCGATCGCCAAAATACTTTTTTTAACTTATCATATTTTGGTATTAAGGTTACGGTTTTTAGGATTGTTATATTGATAATAAATTGCCCAAATTGCCATCGCCCTTAAATAGTGACTAGCGCGGAAAGTTCCGGCGGCGGTAATTGCTTCGGGTGTGCGAAATTGTAAGCCATTATCATAAATTTGTTTAACCACAACTTCGGTTAATTCTAATGCTTCAGCTTTCATTCCCATTTGCAAGAAAAAGGCGGCTAAACCAAAATTAACTCCTGTCCAAACTTCTAAGGGGTGAGTATCTTTCGGGTTAACTGCTTCTCCATTAGGTCTGACACCATTGGCGGCTCCAAATTGTCCATTATGAAACTTTTTAAAACAGGAATCATAAACGGTTTTTAAAGCCGAAATAGTACAATTATGAGGAACAATATCCGGCAATCCCAATAGTTTAGCATAGAATTGACCAGATAATTGATCCGTCATCACTACATCGGAACCGCTACCACTATCTAAACGATAATATTGACCATTCCAAAGAGTTTTTTGATAGAGAGGTTTAGCTGTTTCTAGCCATGTTTGATACAGGGGAATTACCGTATTAGGATGGGGTGTAACGGTTTCTTTTTCTAACAGTGTTCCCATGGCAATCATCGCTTCTAACGCGGCTAACCATAAGCCTCCACAATAGGCACTAATTCCCTGTAATTTCCAATCATCAAAAGTTTGATCCGGCGCGCCACTATTCTCAGGAATAGAATCTTGATCAAGATCAAAAGTTTTCAGATAATTGATGGTTTCAACCATCGCTGACCAACAATCTTTTAAAAACTCATAATCCGTTGCACCTGTCAATAGAAAATCTCGGTAAACTTGCAGGACAAAATCACAGGGTAAATCCTTCCATAAATTACAATCTTGATAACTGGTATAGTTAGTTTTCTCCCAGGGATGTTCATTCGGTGCGCCTAAATCATGGGGGGTTGCACCCACGGCTTTTCTAATAGCTGAAGCCTGATTATAACCAATTATTCGGGGAGTATTATCTCCTTGAGAAATAGCGCGAGAATAGGCAATTAATATGGATTTTTCTAACTCTGGCCATAAAATTAATAGAGAAAATGATCCATATAACCGCACATCTAAACTTTCATACCAGCGATAATCTAAACATTCTAAAACCCCAAATTGACCGATAGGATCACGTTCATCCGCAGCACTCCAAATTGCTCCCCCATCGGTGAGTAAATATAACTCATTAAACAGTGCCATTTTAAACCAACTCGGTAAATCTTGACGCTGTAAAATTGGGTTTTGCCATGCTTGAATATGTTCTCGCCAGGTGTCAGAATGTTTCATTGCAGTGCGAATCATTGACCAAGCATTATGACCATTACGACCAAAAAAGTCAGTATAACGACGATAATAATTAATTCCCGATGCGAATTCAGTAATTGGTAAATCCCAAGCTAAATAAAAGGGAATCTTTCTGGTTTTCCCTGGTCTAATCGTAAATTTAACCGCCAAAGCCACCGCAATTCGTTCGTCTTCTTTAGCAGGATGTTCACTTTCTTGGTCTAAAAGTGTACCATCTTCTGAGAAACATTGCCAAATATCTTCCCCATTTCCTGTTGGGTTCCAACGGGTTTGATAATATACTTCAACCGCCGGATTTGTAATAGTTGCGATCGCAATTTGTCCATCTCCTTCCTGTACATCTTCATTGACAGTTGGGCGGGTCATTAAACAGCCAATACGATGAAAGTCTTCGACTAATCTATTAATACTTCCGGCACTTTTTCCCCAGTTGGGTTCATATTCATATACCGGACTTCCATCATCTCTAACCTTGACTTCTGGACTAGCTAAACTATTAGTAAACCAGCCAATAGTATTTTCCCAAGTTAATAATATACTTAAGGTAATCGGTTCATCCGTGGGGTTATGGGCAGTCCATTCAAAAATTGCGATCGGATAACTACTTTCTTGATAGTTTTTTGCCCAAACAGGAGATAATTGTTCACAAGTTAATTGAGCAGAAAAGACATTTTCATAAACAAACCAACTGCGAGGATATAGGGCATGATAGGTTCCATTTTCTGGTTGATTTGGATACCAATTCCATTTCGATAAACTAGCATCTTCAGGTGCTTCTGTTGATAAAGCATAAGCTTTTTTATGACCGTTTATTTCTTCATAAACGCTAAATTGACAAGCAGGAAGTGTCTGAAAAATATGTTCCCCTCCGTCCAAATGCCAAAGGTTAAAATCTCCCCTGGAGGAGCGTCCAATGCAACCCGCACCCAACCCCCCTAGGGGCATTCCGTGCCAAGGGCCATCATCTAAATTACTGGCGTAGCGGACAGTATAGGGTTTTTCCCACCCTAAACCAATGGGACGACTCCAAGTAGACTCAGGAATATTAGAAATGGGGCTAGAATGGGTCATGCTGTTAATGGATAATTCTGTTTTAATAAAATAAAATTCCCCCTTGGGATGTTTTGAATTTTCCCACAATTGAGTTGAATAAGCAAGGGTGATTTTATTCCCGCAGTCTTTTTTTATGATAAAAAATCCATAATTCTGCTAGATAATAAAATAGAATAATCCCAATTAAACTGGCATTCAAATCAACGATACTGAAGGTACGATTGGGTAAATAAATTTGTGAGATTTCTTCAGCAATGGTTATAAGGGTAAATAAAAACGGCCCCAGGGGGATGAAAATCTTATTAATTACAATCTTTTTTCCTCCTAATGCTAAATGAGTTAAAAACGATGCAATTCCATATAAAATAAAATGTCCATAAACATCATAATGAGGGATTTTTCCTAATAAATCATAAGGTAAATTTCCCCCATTAGCTGTAATTACAATTAATAATAACAACAGAAAATAGAGAAGAAAAGCAATTTGCCAAGGTTTTTTAGATTGTTTCATGGTTTGATTGGGTGATTAGGCTTTATTCCCAAGATATAAGGGCTAACACTTAACAACAATTCCTATTTCATTACTTCCGCAAATTTCGGGATATAATCCTTAGCAATTCTCAATAGGTATAATATTTGATTGTAGGGGTTTGGTCTCCAAACCCTCTTTGCACCTGGGTTTAGAGACTAAACCCCTACAGGTTTTTGTCACTAATTATTTATAGCAATCCGCGACGCGCGAGACGGAGGTTGTGGTAAAATTGCATTATGATCTATATAGGATTGCTATAGTGATTTTCACTGTTTGGTCTACGCCGGGGTTATAATTCATGTATAACCTTTATCGGGTAAATAATCTTTAATCTGTACATTACTCATTTGAAAACTGGTAGATTACGAAATAAGTAGGTGTTAAATGAATAGCCACAAAGTAACATTAGAAATTTCGGAAACCCTTTTTGAGCAACTCTCTTTACTAGCTGATCTAAAAGAAGAATCAATAGAATATTTAGTTGTTCAAATTATTGCCGCTAAATTACCTTGCTTAATTCAAAGAGAGAGTCAATTGAATCAATTATTAGAAGCAATTAAACCTGATAGCATTCATACTGAGATTGGACTGGAAACATAATATATGAAATCTGATAATTCTCAGTTGTATATTCCCCGTCAAGGTGATATCATTTGGATTGACTTTATTCCGCAAATCGGCAGGGAACAGGCAGGTCGCCGTCCAGCTATTGTTATCTCAAAAACAACATATAATCGCCGAGTTGGACTAGCTTTAGTCTGTCCAATTACTAGCCGAGTAAAAGGTTATCCTTTTGAAATACCAATTCCAGAAGGATTGGCAGTATCAGGAGTTGTTTTAGCCGATCAAATTAAATCATTTGATTGGCAAGCAAGACAAGCAGAGTTTGCTTGTAAAATGCCTCCAGAAGTCCTAATTCAAGTAGTGGCTAAATTAATGAACCTATTACCCGAAATAGAGATTTAGTTAAATAAATTTGATAGCTATAGATCGCGGTTTAATAATTAATACAAAATTTGCTTAATCTAGGCTGCTTTATAAAGAATCATTACTTCGCTTCCTTCCAATTTTGTCCGGCATGAATATCCACAACTAAAGGAACACTTAAAGGCAGCACTTGTTCCATAATAGTCTTAATTTGTGGTTGAATTTCTTGCCATTCTGTTTCGGGAATTTCAAAGACTAATTCATCATGAACTTGTAACACTAATTGAGATTGATATTGGCTTAAAAGTTGATGTACTTGTACCATTGCCATTTTAATAATATCAGCACTAGAACCCTGTATGGGGGCGTTAGCAGCGGCTCTTAATAGTTGGGCATCATTTTGACCCATTTTTTTCTTCAATTGGGTTAAATCAATTTCATTAATATCAACTCCTTTTAAGGTTTGTAGACTGTCTCCTTGGAAATCAAAATAACGTCTTCGTCCTAATATTGTTTCGACATATCCTTGAGAAATTGCTTGTTTTTTCACCCTTTCTAAATAGGCAAAAACCTGAGAATACCGTTGGTTAAATCGTTCAATAAATATCTTACCTTCTGCACTACTAACTTTAGCTTCCCGGGCGAACCTTTGCGCCCCCATTCCATAAATTACGCCAAAATTAATCGTTTTTCCTAACCGTCTTTCTTCTGGAGTTACGGTTGCTTTTTCAAACAATAACTTAGCGGTAACAGTATGGACATCTTGATTATTTTGATATGCTTCTAATAAAATCGGTTCTTGACTTAAATGAGCTAAAATTCTCAATTCAATTTGAGAATAGTCGGCTGAAACTAATAACCAGTTTGGTTCGGTAATAAATGCTTTTCTAATTTTACTCGAAAATTCGGTTTTAATCGGAATATTTTGCAAATTAGGATCAGAAGAAGATAACCGTCCCGTGGCGGTAATAGTTTGGTTAAAACTGGTATGAATGCGTTGGTTAGCATCTACTAATGTGGGTAAAGCATCGACATAAGTTGACTTGAGTTTGGCTAAGGTTCGATGTTCTAATATTATATCAATAATGGGATGATCTCCTTGTAATTTTTCTAAAACATTCACATCCGTTGAATATCCTGTTTTAATTTGTCGGGTTTTTTTTGTACTTAATTCTAAGGTTTCAAATAAGAGTTTACTGAGTTGTTTGGGAGAAGCTAAATTAAATTTTTCTCCCGCCACTTCATAAGCTTGAATTTCAGTAATTTCTAACTGTTTATCTAATTGTTCTGCTAAGGTCTGTAAATAGTCAATATCCAGATGCACACCCCCATATTCCATATCAGCTAAAACAGGTTCTAAGGGCTGTTCAACATCTGTTAGGAGTTTCATTAATTGAGGTTTATCTATAAATTGTGCTTTAATTTTATCGACTAATTGAAAGGTAACATAAACCTGCATTCCGCAATATTCAGCGACTTGAGCAATATTAATATCTGCAATAGTTTTTCCTTTTGGTACTAATTCATTATAACTCGGTGCTGTTAATTCTGAACCTAAATATTTGCGAGTTAAATCAATTAAATTATGAGTATCTTCAGGATCTAATACATAGTTTGCTAACATCGGATCAAAGACAACGCCCTTTAATTCTATCCCATGAACTCTAAAAATTAATCGATCATATTTAGCATTTTGAAAGGTTTTTGGATAGCGATCGCTTTCTAAAATGGGACGTAAAAGATCTAACGTTTGAACTTTATCTAAATTCGTTCCTTGGGTATGATTTAAAGGAATATAAGCCACATCTGTTGGTGCTGTTCCCCAACAACAACCTATTCCCACTAATTCCGCTTCTCGATGTTCTAAAGAGGTGGTTTCCGTATCCCAAGCAACGGGATAATTAGTATCAGTATGATTTTGTAAAATAGCAACTAACTGTTTTAGGTCTTCCGACGTTTGAATTAAACGCAATTTAATCTTAGATTCGGGATTATTTGCTATTTTTTGTTGTTGATAAATTTCAGTTTCTTCCTTAGTAAAAAAACTGGTATCTTCCTCTGTATTAACTGAAGTTCCTGATGTTTTTAGTTGAATATTTCCTTTAAATTGCTTTTGAATTTGATTAACTTTATCTAAAAAAGTTTGTAATTGTAAATGTTCTAAAATCCGTTGAATTTTAGCTTGATCAAACCCTTGTAATTTTAAATCTTCTAAACCAACTTCTAAGGGTACATCCTGAATAATTCGCGCTAATATTTGAGAATGATCAGCATCCGGTTTTCCTTCTTCTAATTTCTTGCGCGTTGCTCCTTTAATATCTTCAATATGGGCATAGATATTTTCTAAAGAATGATATTCTCCTAATAATTTAACCGCCGTAGTTTTCCCAATGCCTTTTACCCCAGGAATATTATCGGATTTATCCCCACACAATGCCTTATAATCAATGACTTGATGGGGATAAATCTGTAATTTCTGATAAACCTGTTCGGCTAAAAATTCCGTAGGGTTGCTTCCTTTACCCGGTTCTAAATGTAAAACAGTAATATTTTTTTCCAGATTAATTAACTGAAATAAATCCTGATCTCCCGATAGAATTTTAACCCGATAATTCTCCTGACTTCCCCTATGAGATAACGTCCCTAAAATATCATCAGCTTCATAGCCTGGGGCGGTAATAATGCTAAGATCAAAGGCTTGTAATAATAGTTTTAAATTCTCCACGTCCTCAATAAAATCTTGAGGGGTTTCTGTCCGATCTGCTTTATAATTTTCATCAGCCTCATGGCGAAAAGTGGGCTGTTTTAAGTCAAATGCGATCGCTAAATAATCGGGTTTATGACTCGCCATCACATCCAATAAGGACTTAAAAAATCCAAAACAAACACTGGTGGGAATACCTGTTGACGTGCGTAAACCCCCTTGGCGACTTTTGCCAAAGGCATAATAGGAGCGAAACGCCAACGAATGACCATCAACTAAAAGCAATAGGGGATATTCCAACACTGTTTTAATACCAACTGCAATACAATTCCTATTTTAAACCCTGTATATGTTAATCTGTGCCAATATTGTAATATTTCAGGGTAAAAATTTCTTCACCTTGACTTCCCTCGGTGAATCCTTCGAGTCGTCAAGAATCCATCGGAAGTTATTTTAATTGAAAGTATTGTTGCTATGGGTCAGAAAAAAATAACCATTAACCAATGCTATGCCGATAATTTAGAACGGCGAGAAATGTGTCGTAGACAATTGAATCCTCAAGCGGTTTATCCTTTATAAAAAAATATTTGAATTTCCATTCTTTAGAGTGGGAAATTGATCTTAATTTACATTTTGATCGGGGAATCATCCCAAAAATGGTAATATCAGCAATTAGCTGGTTCAATAGACACCGATGGATATAGCAGAGTTATCAGCCCCCTTAGAAACCTTTGGACGGCAAAGCCAATTTCAGCAGATCACCGAGGCCTTAGCCCGTGATCGAGATTTGTTAATTGCCGGAGTGCCGGGTAGTGGCCGCCGAACCCTGGTTAGAAGGGCAGCGACGGAAGTTGGGGCAAAAATTATTGAAGTGGACTGTATTCGGGCAACCGATGGTCAACGCTTGACGCAACTGTTATGTGAGGGCATATCCCAGGCGGTGAAAAGTCCCCAAGCCATTGAGTGTTTGCAACAGTGGACAAGTACAGAGGCGGCTCAATTTTTTTCCTGGCAGGGAAATATGGCCAAAAGTTTGCGGTTAATTGCCAAACCGGAAGATGTGTGGCAAGCCTATCAATTATTAATTCATTTTCCCCAACAGTTAGCAGAATTTGTTGAGCGACAAGTGGTATTAATTTTGCAAGGGTTTCCCCATATTCGCTCTTGGGATCGACAGGGAAATTGGGAAAAATTATTGCGCCAAGAAATTCAACAGCAAAATTCTGTGAGTTATGTTTTAGTTGCTACTTTAGCTGAAACAAGTAATCAAGAGGAGTTTCACCAAAATTTAGATATTGTGCAGTTAACGCCCTTATCAAATGATGTGGTTGCAGCTTGGGCTCATGGGGTTTTACATCGAGAAAATTTGACTTTTGATCCGCGATCGCAATCTTTAAAATACTTCTTAGAAGCGGTGCAAGGACATATTGGAGATGCTTCGGCTTTAGTGCGTCGCTTGTGTAAAGTTAAAAGCACAAATGGTCTAATTGGAAATCGGGAAATTGAAGAAACNTTACAGGAATTATTAGCAGATTTTTCAACGGTATTTGAGTCTTTGTTAGTATTACTTCCATCTTCTCAAGCCCAATTATTAGAGTCTTTAGCCTTAGATCCCACGGACAAACCCCAAAGTCGAGAATATATTACTAAACATCATTTATCCCGAGGTGGCAGTTTACAAGGGGCGATTATTGGTTTACAACATAAAGGCTTAATTTATGGTTCAGAATTAGGCTATCAATTAGCTTTACCTTTATTTGGTTTATGGATCAAACAACGGTTAAGTTAAATTAAAATTCAGGATCAAATTTAATGGATAGTGATATTTTTATGAGAAAAGTAGGTTTATTTTTATTATTGTTTTTATTAACGGGTTGTGAAATTCTCTCGGAACATTGGCGACAACTTTCGACGACGATGAATATTGTTAACTCTAGTTCATCGGATAAAATTCAACAATGTTCTGAACAACCTTCAGGAAATATAGCTCCGCCTAATATTAAGTTAATCAATTTAACTGCTATTAATACCAAGGAATCTGGCCAAATTCGCCAAGGAAGTTATTTAGCTTATCAATTTCCCGCTAAAGCAGGTCAACAGTTAAATTATCGGACGGAAGATAACTTATGTATTTGGGTTTATGCACCCGATAGACAACTAATTAAAACCAAATATTTACCCCAAACAGGTCAATATACAATTGTTTTAACAGCTTTAAAAGGAGCTACAACTTTTGATCTAAAAATGAGTTTAGGATCTCATGGTGCGACAGGAACACAACCCTTACAACCCCTACCTCCTTTTGCTAATTCTCCCACCACTTCCCCAACTCCGACCCCAACCCCAACTCCAACTCCTTCTATTTCTCCTCAAGCTAATAACGCCACCGAAAGGGTTAAATTTGACCCAGGAGCAACGGGAACAACGGTTACAGGTATGATTAAACCCACGGAAAAACGACAATATAAATTAGAATGTGCCGCCGGACAAAAGATGTCCGTTGATGTAAAGGAAGGAACAGTTGATATTAATATTTTAGATCCTAATGGTAAAAATATTGGTACTATTAAAAATAGCAAAACTTGGCAAGGAGAATTACCCATTAGTGGAGATTATTCTATAGAAGTTTCTGGCTCAAAAGAAGCCAACTTTAAACTTAATATTGATGTTCCTGCATTGTAACTCTATTCCTGGGATTATGATGTTAGAATGTGATATTATATAGCAATCCTAAATAGGTTGTAACATTTCAATACTGATATGAAACGGCCAGAAGTATTACCCCAGATCCCTCCCCCCCTAGCCCTGCCGTGCACGGGGGGTTTGGGGGGGCTGTTCCGGTGTTCCCTTTTGATCAGGGATTTTAAACACAACTCAAATAGGATTGCTGATGCCTTGAGTTTCTATTTAGATAATCAAGAGGAAATTAATCATTATATTGAACAAAATCGCATTCCTGAAGAATTATTAAAACCCCAGCGAGCGAGGACGCTCGCACTACAAAGATTTAAGGATTTAAAAATATAGCAATAAGTAGAGATGGTGTTTAAAACTTCTTTGTGTATTTGTGGTTAAATTATAACTATATTAACTCAACCCAAATAAATGAAAAACTTTATTGATTTATTCTCCGGCGCTGGCGGAATGTCCTGTGGGTTAGAAATGGCAGGATTTAACTGTTTATTAGGAATAGATTTTGATCGATATTCCTTAGAAACCTTTCAAGCTAATCATCCCCATTCTCAAACAATTTTAGGAGATTTACGCGAAATTACAACCGAATCAATTCAAGATATTATTGGAAATCAAACAATAGATTTAATTTGTGGTGGCCCTCCTTGTCAGGGATTTTCAACTATTGGGACAAATAATCAAAAAGATCATCGAAATTTTCTATTTTTTGAGTTTTTGCGAATGGTAGAAACCTTTAAACCTAACTTTATTATTCTGGAAAACGTTACCGGGTTATT
>B570J29625_1000014_pt1 | contig 26432 bp, 19 predicted proteins | sample LakMenEpi26Aug09_FD_29625 | JGI IMG/M metagenome (IMG submission 29625) | reverse complement strand
AGTTAACCGTAGATACGGAAAATTTACCCCAGGATAAACAGCATCGACGGTTAGATGTGTGGTTATCTCAACAGGTTCCTGATCTATCTCGATCGCGGATTCAAACTTTAATTACCCAGGGATGGGTAAAAATTAATCAACAGGTTTGTACGACTAAAAAAGTATCTGTGCAAAGTGGCGATCGCTTAGAAATTATTCTTCCACCCCCCGAACCTTTAGACTTAGAAGCAGTAGATATTCCCCTGGATATTTTATATGAAGATGATTGTCTTTTAATTCTAAATAAACCTGCTGGGTTAGTAGTTCATCCCTCGCCAGGACATCAGAATGATACCCTGGTTAATCGTTTATTAGCCCATTGTGATCAATTATCAGGAATTGGTGGGGTACAAAGACCAGGAATTGTGCATCGTTTAGATAAGGATACCACCGGGGCAATAGTGGTGGCTAAAACGGATTTTGCCCTGCAAAGTTTACAAGCTCAAATTAAGTCTAAAACTGCCCGTCGTCAATATTTGGGAGTGGTTTATGGGGTTCCTAAAACCAATTCAGGAACGATTAATCAACCTATTGGTCGTCATCCGATTGATCGCAAAAAAATGGCAATTGTTCCCATAGAAAATAGTGGACGGGAAGCGATTACCCATTGGCAAATGCAAGAACGAATTGGCAACTATACGTTAATGTTATTTACTTTAGAAACCGGGCGCACCCATCAAATTCGGGTGCATACTGCTTCTATGGGAAATCCGATTGTGGGTGATCCTGAATATAGTCGAGGAAAAGCGATTGGTGTGAATTTACCCGGACAGGCGCTTCATGCTTGGAAATTAACCTTAAATCATCCAATTTCAGGAGAAATAATTGAAGCGATCGCTCCAATTCCAGATACTCTAAAAACGCTTTTAGAAGTCCTACGCCGCCGTTAACCGTAGTGAGCCTTTCAAGGCTCTCAGAGAGTCCTAAAGGACTCACTACGATAAAAAAATTAGGGTCTACAAAGGCAAAATTACCGTAAATATTGTTCCCTCTCCCGGTTCACTTTTAACTGTAATTTTACCTTGGTGTAAATCAACAGCTTGTTTAACAATTGATAATCCTAACCCTGTCCCTTTAATATTTCCTACGTTACTAGCGCGTTCAAATTGTTGAAATAGTTTATTTTGATAATCTTTCGGTAAACCAATTCCTTGATCGGCCACTTCACACCGGACAAATTGACCCTCTTGGTGAATTGTCAGGCTTACTTTACCCCCATCAGGAGAATATTTGATCGCATTAGATAACAAATTTAATAAAATATGACGCAATAAATGTTTATCTAAGTTTCCCAAAATAACGTCTGGAAAAGTGATTAATACCAGGGGATTTTTATTATTAGCAATGGGTTTAATTTCTTCGATAATGGCTTGACAAAATTCAACAATTTCTAGGGGTTCAGGACTAAAGATTAGTTTCCCAGATTCAGCCTGACTTAATATTAACAAATCTTCTAAAAGATTGTTCATATTCTGCACTGAGTTTTGAATTCTATCTAAATGTTTTTGCTTTTTATCTTCTGGCCATTTTTCACTATAATCTTTCAACATTCCGGCGGACATTTGAATCGCTGTTAATGGGGTTTTTAAATCATGGGAAGCAATGGAGAAAAACCGCGATTTATCATCGTTAACCGATTGGGCTTCTTGCAAAGAATGCTGCATTTGTAAGGAGGCTTGATGCTTGTTTAAGGCAATTTTAATCGCTGCATGAACTTCTCGCTCCTTAAACGGTTTGAGAATATATCCATAGGATTGCGTTTTTTCAGCCCGTTCTAAGGTTTCATCATCAGCATAAGCTGTTACATAAATAACCGGAATATTAAACTTTTCTTGAATAATTTTTGCCGTTTCAATTCCATCTAAATCCCCCTTAATTACAATATCCATCAAAATTAAATCCGGTTGGGTTTCTGTCACTTTTTCTAATGCCGATACACTAGAGGACGCAATCCCCACCACCACATATTCTAGTTTTTCTAATTTCCTCGCCAATCCTTTGGCAATGATCAATTCATCTTCGACGATTAAAATTTTAATGGCTGCCATTTTTTTCCCTCCTTTCCCTATTAACTATATTAACATTTTTTTATTTGATCCAGTTTGGCTGTATACGGATAATCTGTTAGTGCGTGGGAGAAGCTATACAGGCTACCGAAAATTACTTCCGATTAAAGCCGATGTCGATATTGAAGTTCGGAAAAACTAAGGGTAAATAAAGTTCCGTTTTCTTGGTTTAGGGTAATAGTTCCTTCAATTTGCTCGGTGAGAGTGCAAACTAATTCCATTCCCAAGGATTCAACATTTCTAAAGTCTACTCCGGCGGGAAAACCGATGCCATTATCTCGAACAGTTAGAATAATTTTATCTTCCTGGTTTTGGTGTAGTCCCAGATAAACAATTCCTGAGCGACCATTGGGAAAGGCGTGTTTTAAGGTATTAGATACTAATTCATTCACAATTAAACCGCAGGGTTGAGCGGTTTCAATATTCAAACCAACGGGTTCAATATCGAGTTTAAACTCAATTTGACCAGCTTGGATATTATAAGAGTCAAATAAATTATCAATTAAATCTTCTAAATAATCTGCAAAATTAATTTTTTCTAAATTAGTTGAACGATAGAGTTTTTCATGGATTAAAGCCATGGAATAGATCCGATTTCGGCTATCGTCCAAAACCTTAATTAATTCAGGTTCGGTGAACATATCCGATTGAAATTCTAAAAGATTAGAAACCACCAGCAAGTTATTTTTGACCCGGTGGTGAATTTCTTTGAGTAAAACTTCTTTTTCTCGTAAGGATGTCACCAGGGTATCTTCTGCTTTTTTGCGTTCAGTAATATCTCGATACATCCATAAATGACCTTGAGAGACTCCTTGAATCATAATCGGAACATAATCTCGTTCAAAAGTCCGTCCATCAACTAAAGAGATTTCTTCATTCGTGATCACTCGCTTTCTGCCCATGACTTCTTTATTTCTAATAATAAATTGTGCGGGATCGCTAAATAGATTTTGATATTCAAAGGAAAATGTTTTGCCATCCATACCGATCAGTTTATCGGAGGATTCTTTGATCTTAAATAAATCGCAAAAAGTTTGATTAATTAATACAATTTTCTGAAATTCATCCTTAACTAAAACCCCTAACTGTAAATTCTCAATCAATGTGCTTAATCGAGATGTAGTGGCCCATAATTGTTCTTCAATTCTTTTGCGCTCGCTAATATCAATCCTATATCCAACTATTTCTAAAGGATTTCCTTGGGCATCGAGGATTAATTTGGCTTGATCATACATCCAACGATAGCTACCATCCTGGTGTTGAAAACGATATTCATAACTAGAATATCCTTGCTCAAACAACGGAGATAATGGAGATAATTGATTTGTAATTTTCCCGATATCCTGTGGATGAATATGACTCAACCAAAATCCAGGTTGAGTAAAGTCGGAAACCTCATATCCCAAAAGAGTCTTGATATTATCACTAATAAATGTGGTTTGATAGTCTTCCCATGGTTTCGCACTATAAATAATTCCGGGGCTAGAAAATAGCAAATATTTTAATCGTTCTTGACTGACTAATAAAGATTGTTGAGCTAGAGATCTTTCTTTTAATTCTGTTTGTAATTGTTCATAAAGTTCAGATTGTTGAATCGCAATGGCGAGTTGACTGGTAATTTGTTCTAGTAGGGAAATTTCCCAGGCTTCCCATTGTCGAGTTTGACTGCATTGATGGACAACTAATAAACCCCATAAGGTCTCATTTTCAATAATAGGAACCGCTAGTTTAGCTTGGACTTTAAATTGAGTTAAAAATTCAACTAAACAGGGTAAAATATTACCCTTGTTAATATTAGCAATTGAGGCAATTTTGCCTTGAATATAATGGCTATGACATTGGGAGGGAAAAATTTCTTCAGAAAAAGTTTTTTCTAAAAGGGAAGACCACTGAGGACTAACGGCCTCAGAAATAACACAACCTGTATAATCATTGTAAATCCGATACACTAATACCCGATCGGCTTTCAAAAATTGTTTAACTTCCGTTACCATTGTTGATAAAATAGATTTTAGATCCAAGGATTCTCGAATTCGTTGGGTAATGGTGGCAATTAATCGTTCTCGAATCACTTGTTGACCTAAACGTTCCTGGGCTAATTTATTTTCAGTAATATCATTCTGAATTCCTACATAATGGGTGAGATTTCCCTCCTGATCATAAATGGGAGAAATATTTAGTTCATTCCAAAATAAAGATCCATCTTTCCGGTAATTTCTTAATACAACATTGCAATTTTGTTTCTGTTTTAATCTTGTTCTAATTTGTTTTAACTCGGGCTGATTACGATCCTTACCTTGAAGAAAACGGCTATTTTTCCCCAGGGCTTCTGCGGCAGAATATCCAGTGACTTTTTCAAAAGCCGGGTTGACAAAAACAATGGGGTTATCCGGTTTTCGAGCATCAGCAATCACAATACCATTACTACTATAGGCGATCGCTCGTTCACTCAGCCGCAATTGTTCTTCTACCTTTTTCCGTTCTGTAATATCCGTTGCGGCTCCTAAAATTTGTTTAGGTTTACCCTCAGAATTCCGAGCAAAAATTGTATCTCGACTGACCAACCAATGCCAATTTCCCTGAGTATCTTTGATGCGGTATTCAAACTCTAAAATTTCATCGTCCTTGGCTTTGGTAATTTTCTGATAATGTTTTCCTAAACTGATATAATCGTCTGGATGAATCAATTCAGAGAGAAAATTTGAACCTTTTTCTAAAGTTTGTTCTGGCGTGTATCCTAAAATGTTAATAATTTCTTGATTCACATAAATATTGCGACTTTCAATTAAATCATAAATATATAAAATATTAGGAATAGCGTCAGTAATTCGTTGAATAAACCGTTGACTTTCTTGTAACTCTAATTCCGCTTTTTTGCGATCGGTAATATCTAATGCCGCGCCCGTAATTCCGATAATATTTCCTTCTAAATCCCACAAAGGATCAATGGTTAAATCATAGCATTGAATATCCGCCCCTATATTAGTAGTCACCTCTTTTCGTAAACCCGCTTTTGTGTTCAAAACCTGTTGTTTCAGTTCGGTGAGTTGAATCGCATTTTCCCGGGGAAAAATATCAAAATCCAATTGACCAATAACGGCTTCTGATTCATATGCTCCCGTCGGATTATAAATCCAGGTGTAGCGTAACTCTAAATCTTGATTAAACACAACAATAGGCGAATTTTTTAGCGTAATTTTAAATCGTTCTTCACTAAACCGTAGGGTTACTTCCGTTTGTTTTCTTTCAATTGCCGTTGCTAAAATATTTGCCACACTTTGCAAATAATTTACCTCGTCTTCGCGAAACAGTTGATTTTTTTTACCATAAATTTCTATCTGTCCTAACTGCTGGTAATTTTGTCCCCGAATCGGAATACAAATTCCTTGATTAACAAAATTAAACTTGCCATAATTAAGCTCTTTTGGCTCTAAATCCTGGCTATATTTGCAGCTACAAGAGAATAAGTTAGATCTTAAATCCTCTTGATTACCGGGGAGTTGATTTATGCTTAAGGATAGTGAAAATAGGGGTTCATGACTCAGAAGAATATAATTATTAAGGGGTTCATCCCAAATTGCTAAGGTTAGAAAACAGTCCTCTAAACTATATTCTAAAACTTTGCAATATTCAACGTTTAAATTGTTAGCAATCTGAATCACAACTTCATTAATGAGGGAAACTAAATTGGTTTCTGATAGGGCTTTTTGACCTAATTCGGCGATAATCGCTTGTTGATTAGCTTTATTTTCTAATTGAGACTCTATTTTCTTTAACTCGACAACTTGGCGCTGGAGTTTTTCATTCATGAAAATTAGTTCTGTTGTCCGGTCAGCCACTCGAACTTCTAAATCTTGGTTTACGATTTTTAACTCCACTTCGGCTTGTTGGCGCTCTACACCAGAGGCAATAATATTAGCAACCGCTTGTAAAAAATTAATTTCATCGGGGCTAAAGGTTCGTTGCTCCTGAGAATGAATTCCTAACACCCCAACGGGCTTTTCTTTTCCAGAAATTAAAACTGTTACCCCACTAACAATATGATGATTAGAAAAAAATTCCGAACCGCTAAAGCGGGTTTCGACCTGCAAATTCTCAACGATAACGGGTTGTTTCACTAATAATGTATAGCCCGGTTGGGACTGGGGGGTATTGCTCAGGGTCACTCGCCCCACCGAACGAGGACGCAAACCTAATCCCGTCGTTAACAAAAATGTGCCTTGGTTGGGGAGTAATTCCCAAATTTGAACATATTTGATCCCTAATGTTTGTCCCACCAAGGTTACAACCTTTTTTGCCAGGTGCTCTAAGTTGGTTTGTGAGAGGGCATATTGACCTAATTCGGCAATCACCTGTTGTTGTCGGGCGCGACGCTTGAGTTCCTGTTGGGCTGTTTCACGGATAGTAACATCCTGAATCAAGGATAAAAGAGAAATGACTTGTCCGTTTGCATTTTTTAAAACAGAATTATACCACTCACAATATACTAAGTTGCCAAGTTTCGTGTAGTTCCGATTGCAACAGATATTCCGGTTGTCCTCACCATTGAGCAACCGCGACGAGATCGTATTTACCTGTTCTAAATCCTCTGGATGTACAAATTCCCACTGATTCCAATGGCGAGCCATCAGTTCTTCTGCCTTCCAGCCAAAGATTTTTTCGGCTTGGGGCGACCACCGTTTGACCCGAAACTGCTGATCCCACTCAATCACAGCTAAAGGCGAATTTTCGACGTGAAATGTTAACTGTTGATGGGCCTGTGCTAATTCGGCTTCTATGCTTGGTTGCGGGTTAGAGGCGGGGGGAGTTTGGAGTTCCCGCAGGCGTTGTTGTACCCGTTGTTCAATTATTTGTTCCTGTTGGTCAAGCAGGTATTGTTTCTCTTTTTTCCAATTATTTTTTGTCATAAATCACCCAATATTATAGTTATTATTCCAATAAAAAAGCCATAGTCAACCGTCAAGCAAACAAAGGTAAATAAACGGTTACAATAGTTTGCTGATCGTCGGGACTTTCTATGATCAGTTGACCTTGATAAAGTTCGATCATTTTTTGGACAATGGCTAATCCTAACCCCGAACCCTGTTGTTCATACAATTTGCGTTCAAACTGAACATGGGCACCAATTTGAGCTATTTGTTGAGGGGTCATTCCTCGTCCAAAGTTTTTAACTGATAAAACAAATTGATAATTTTTAACAAATCCGTTAATTTCAATTGGTTGTCCGATGGCGGAAAATTTCATGGCATTATTAACTAATTCTTCAACCAGTTTTTCTAGTCTCATTTCTGCCATGGCGATCGCCACATCTTGTAGATTGAGAAATAAATCTGCCTCCCGTTTTTCTTCTTGAACTTGAGCCATTACTTTTTTCGTAATTACTGTTTGCGAGGATAGGGTTTTATCCTGACGTAAGCTGGCAATCTTTTTGGGATCGGTGGCAATTAGTTCTAATTCAGCATAGAGCAGAAAATTCATTATCAACCGATATAAACGTTTCCCAGATAGGGAAATTTGTTCGACAATTTCACGAATTTCATTAGTTTCCATAGAATCTAATTCATCGAGTAAAATTTCCGTTGATGCCAAAATTCCATTCAAAGGCGTTATTAATTCATGGGGCAGGGAATGGGTAATATTGTTGCGAAGTTCATCTAATTTTTCCTGGGAAAATTTTTCAACTGATGCTTTTTTTTCTAGTTGAGTGGCGATCGCTTTCAGCAATTCCTTGGGGGTAAATGGTTTAATTAAATAATCATCCGCCCCCAGTTCCATTCCCTTTCTTAAGTCTAATTTATCGCCTTGAGAAGTTAGGAAAATAAACGGAATCATCTTAGTTTCTGGTGCTTTTCTTAGGGCCTCCAATACCCCATGACCGTCCATTTCGGGCATGACCACATCACATAAAATTAAATCGGGATTAAATTTTTGAGCAACTTGTAAACCGATTTTGCCATTCTCGGCGGACTGGGTTTCAAATTCTTCAATTTCTAACAGTTCTAAAATGCTCTCTCGAATGAATTCTTCATTTTCAATTACTAAAATTTTGGTCATTTCAATTTCCTCAATAATGTTAATTCAGGATTCTTATGGCTCAGGTTGAGAAATTTTTAATTGACTTCCACTTCTAACTAAGGTTTGAAAATCCTCTAAATTGAGCGGACGACTAAATAGATACCCCTGAATTTCATCACATTGAAAGCCCTGCAAGATATTTAATTCTTCTTGAGTTTCTATCCCTTCAGCAATCACCTTTAAATTTAAAAGATGAGCCATGTAAATTAAAGATTCTGTAATGGCTACATTGATTTTATTAGTATGGAGATTGCGAACAAAAGATTGATCTATTTTTAGCACATCAAAGGGGAATTTTTGCAGATAGTTGAGAGAAGAATATCCCGTCCCAAAATCATCAATGGCTATGGTTACTCCCAGGGCTTTTAAGGCCTGTAACTGTTGGATGGATAATTCAGGATCTCGAATTAATGAACTTTCGGTTAATTCTAATTCTAAATAATCCGGTTCACAGTCTGTACTGAGTAAAATCTCCATTAACTTTTGGCACAAATTAGATGTTTGGAATTGCCGACCGGATAAATTTACCGCCACGCGCAAATTTCCTAAACCTTGAGATCGCCAGGCTTTACTGTGTTGACAGGCTTGAGATAAAACCCATTCGCCAATGGGTTCAATTAAACCTATTTCTTCCGCAATAGGAATAAATTTTATTGGGGAAATCATGCCCTTTTGGGGGTGTTTCCAGCGAAGTAAGGCTTCCGCACCAATAATATTTCCCGTTTTCAAACTGACTTGCGGTTGATAGTAAAGTTCAAATTCTTCTCTTTCTAAAGCATACCGCAAGGCAACTTCTAAATCAATCCTTTCCGAAAGTTGATGTTCTGAGGCGGGAATATAAAAACTATAATCATTTCCTCCTTGTTGTTTGACTTGATTCATGGCTTGTTTGGCTTCCCGCAGCAGGTGTTGAATAATATCCCGACCATCTTGGGGATAAAGGGAAATTCCAGCACTAAAGGTAATCAAAACTTCCCGATTTGTTAAGATAAAGGGGTCAGATATCTGCTGTTGTAACTTTTTAATTACGGTCTTAATCTGTTGTTGATCCAGAATTGGTGGGAATAAAATTGCAAATTGATTGCCATTAATATGGGTAATAATATACTCGGAAGGTAAATTTTTTCTTAACCGCTCTGCTACCGCTTTTAAAAGGGAATCTCCCCCTTCATATCCTAAAATATCGTTAATTCTGCCAAACCGATCTATCCCTAAATAGATAATTGGTATCATCCCATTTTGTTGCCAATTTTGATCGGCAATAGATAGCAATGACAACTTATCTAGCATTTGTTGAAAATATTCAAACAGGGATAAACGGTTGGGTAAGTTAGTGGTGCTATCTTGATAAATTATTTGATTAAGTTTAGATTCAGCTAATGTTAATTTATGACTATAATTAGCTTTTAAAATGGCGTGTTTTTCCAAACGAATTACAATAGCTTTGAGTAATTCTGTGGGGGTGCAAGGTTTGGTTAAATAATCATCAGCCCCAAGCTGCATTCCTTTTCGTAGGTCACCTACATCGGCGTTTGCTGTTAAGAAGATGAAGGGAATAGTTGCCGTGATGGGATTGTTTTGTAAAGCAGTGATCACCCCATAACCATCTATTTCCGGCATCCTCACATCACACAAAATTAAATCTGGTTGATGCTGAATTGCCAATTGTAAACCGATTTTGCCATTTTCAGCAGTAAAAACTTCAAAGTTTTCTGTTTCTAGTAGTTCTACAATGTTATCTCGAATTAATTCTTCATCCTCAATCACAAGAATTTTAGCCATGGTTGTTTCTCTAAAATAAATTTTTTATAGAAATAATCGTAGTGAGGCGTGAACGCCTCTAAGAAAGTCCTGAAGGACTCACTACGATTATTAAGGATGGATTAAGTGCGGGCTAAACCTTCTTGACGGGCGGTATGGGTAACGGCACTAGCAACCGCCGTAGCCACCCGTTTATCAAACACTGAAGGCACAACATATTCCCGATCTAAATCCGTGGGAGAGACTAAAGAAGCGATCGCATTTGCCGCTTCTAAATACATCGAAATAGTTAAACTTTTAGCCCCACAATCTAAGGCTCCTCGGAATAGACCAGGGAAGGCTAAAACATTATTAATTTGATTGGGATAATCACTCCGTCCTGTTGCCACGACTGCGACATCATTAAGAATTAATTCCGGTTGAATTTCAGGAATCGGATTAGCCATGGCAAAAACAATAGGATCTTTTGCCATAGATCTTACCATTTCCGGTGTCACCACACCAGGGGCACTAACTCCCATAAACACATCAGCATCTTTCATCGCATCCGCTAAAGTTCCCGATAAGTTAACGGCAAATTCCCGTTTTTGTTCGTTAATATCGGTGCGATTATGGCTAATAATTCCCTTAGAATCACAGAGGGTAATATTACGCACTCCGGCTTTTTTGAATAAACGCGCCATTGCTACCCCCGCAGCACCCGCCCCGTTTAAAACCAGGTGAATATCCTCCCGTGATTTTTTAACTAATTTTAAGGAATTAATTAAGGCGGCTAAACTCACAATTGCCGTGCCATGTTGATCATCATGGAAGATCGGAATATCTAAACATTCCCGCAGTTTAGCTTCAATTTCAAAACAGCGAGGGGCGGCAATATCTTCTAAATTTATTCCTCCGAAAACTGGGGCAAGATATTTAACCGTTTCGATAATTTTGTCTGTATCTTGGGTATCCAAACAAATCGGAAAGGCATCAATATCTCCAAATTCTTTAAAGAGCATGGCTTTCCCTTCCATCACGGGTAAAGCTGCACCTGGCCCCAAATTTCCTAAGCCTAAAACCGCACTACCATCAGTAATAATAGCGACGGTATTTTGTTTGATTGTCAGCTTATAAATTTGTTCTGGATCTTCTGCGATCGCTTGACAAATTCGACCCACACCCGGAGTATAAGCCATGGCTAAATCCGATTGAGATTTCAGGGGAATTTTACTTTGAATACTGATTTTTCCGGCGCGATGGAGATTAAATGTTCGGTCATAAACCGCTAATACTTTTAACTCAGTTAAACCTTTTACCGCTTGGACAATTTGTTCTGCGTGTTCTTCACTAGAGGCATCTACACTAATTTCTCGAATTGTTTTGTGCAGAGTTTGTTCCATTAAGTCAATTTGACCTAAATTTCCTCCGACGGTGGCGATCGCTTGAAAAACACTAGCCAACATTCCGGCGCGGTTAGGCAGTTCCAGACGAATTGTAACGCTATAACTAGGATTCGGTGTTAAGCTAACCATGTTCAGTATTAATTTATTTGTCCATTCGGTATGATATCACCGGAGATCAACATCGGTCTGTAGTTGAAGCATGACATCTATCAAATTTCCTTAATACTGTTGCTGGAATTGCANGTAATAGCTGAGGTTAGCTAAGGTAATATAGTGATCAACGTATTGCGGAGTGGGTGTTTTTTTAAGTGTTCGCTTTACTTGATTTTTTCGCTGATTTTTTGAGGATTCCATAATGATCATATCGGGTTAGGGTGGGTTGTTTGCCTTGATTATCTAATATTATCTGAGTTATTCACCCTTTATAGCCTCAGATAATTTATTTTTGGGGTGATCTGTGCCAAAATCGGACAAAATAAGTGAAATTACTAACTCCATTAACAAGATCAATCAGGACAATGGTTTTATCGGATTTTCAGTTATATTCCCAGATGGTTCATATTTGGCAAACCAGTCTAACACGATCGCCCCAATACCTAGAATTCTATCAAAAAATTCTGGCTGATGATGAACTAAAACGGGCGAGACGGTTTAAGTTTGAACGGGATCAACAGGCATTTATGATTGCTAGGGGAACATTAAGAATGATTCTCAGCCACTATTTAAACCTGTCTGCAAAACAGATTCAATTTAAGTATAGTTCTAATGGAAAACCGAGTTTAGATCAAGCTCCCTTACCCCTAAATTTTAATCTATCTCATGCCCATGGAAAAGCAATTTATGCGATCGCCCTTGAAGAAAATATCGGCATAGATATAGAATATATTCGGGAAATTGAAGTTATATCTTTAGCAAAACGGTTTTTTTGTGACTCTGAATATCAGTGGTTAAATTCCCTTAATTCAGAAGCACAATATGCTGCATTTTTTCGACTCTGGACGTGCAAAGAAGCCTACTTAAAAGCCACGGGAGAAGGTTTAGTTGGTTTACAGGATATTGAAATTTTCACTCCTCTGGATTCCTACCCCAGAATTTTGAAAATTTCCCAGGATTTGGAATTAGCTAAAAATTGGACAATGCAAACTATTGAAACCGCAGAAAACTATCTAGCAACCTTAGCTATTAAGGGAATAAATTATCAGTTTAAATATAGGCAATGGACTGAAGAAAAAGAAATCGAGTATAATATTATGGCTAAAGATAGATGACAATTTAGCTAATTAATGTTAATATTGAGCAAAAATCTACTTTAGCCTCTATGATTATAAGTTTGATCACAAATTCCAGATTTAGGCTCTCATGACTACAGAAATTCAAACCGAAATTCAAACCGAAATTCAAGCGGAGGTTGAGCGACGTCGCAATTTTGCAATTATTTCTCACCCTGATGCTGGAAAAACCACCCTGACAGAAAAATTACTCCTCTACGGAGGTGCCATTCACGAAGCAGGTGCTGTTAAAGTACGGAAGGCTCAACGTCATGCTACCTCAGACTGGATGGCAATGGAACAACAACGGGGAATTTCGATTACCTCAACGGTTTTGCAGTTCGAGTATAACAACTGTCAAATTAATCTGCTAGATACACCCGGGCACCAAGATTTTAGTGAAGATACCTACCGCACTTTAGCCGCAGCCGATAACGCGGTGATGTTAGAAGATGCCGCCAAGGGTTTAGAGCCGCAAACTCGCAAACTTTTTGAAGTCTGCAAACTGCGAGGTCTGCCTATTTTTACTTTTATTAATAAAATGGATCGTCCGGGTCAAGAACCCTTAGAATTACTTGATGAAATTGAAAAAGAATTAGGGTTAAAAACCTATCCCATAAATTGGCCAATTGGTACGGGTGATCGCTTTCAAGGAGTATTTGATCGTCGCAAACAAAAAATTCATTTATTTGAACGTACCGCCCACGGCAGTCGAGAAGCTTTAGATCGGGTTTTTGATTTAGATGATCCTAGAATTAATGAATTATTAGATCCGGATCTTTATCATCAATTAAAAGAAGAATTAGAACTACTTGAACACGCGGGTTCAGAATTTGATCTGGATTTAGTTCATGCTGGAAAAATGACCCCGGTTTTCTTCGGCAGTGCCATGACTAATTTTGGGGTTCAATTATTCTTAGATTCCTTCTTAGATTATGCTTTAAAACCCGGTTCCCATCTGAGTACCTTGGGGGATATGGAACCCGAATATCCTGAGTTTACGGGCTTTGTATTTAAACTACAAGCTAATATGGATGCCAAACACCGAGATCGGGTGGCTTTTGTGCGAGTTTGTACAGGAAAATTTGAAAAAGATATGACGGTAAATCATGCCCGCACGGGAAAAGTTGTCCGTCTTTCCCGTCCTCAAAAATTATTTGCTCAGGAAAGACAATCAATTGAAACTGCCTATCCTGGGGATGTAATTGGATTAAATAATCCTGGGGTTTTTGCCATTGGGGATACAATTTATATGGGCAAAAAATTAGAATATGAAGGGATTCCCTGTTTTACCCCGGAGTTATTTGCCTATTTAAAAAATCCTAATCCTTCTAAGTTTAAACAGTTCCATAAAGGAGTTTTGGAATTGCGAGAAGAAGGAGCGGTACAAATTATGTTTTCCATTGATGAAGCTAAACGTGATCCGATTTTGGCGGCGGTCGGTCAACTTCAATTTGAGGTAGTTCAGTTTAGATTACAAAATGAATATGGGGCCGAAACTCTATTAGAACCTCTACCCTATAGTGTGGCTCGTTGGGTAACAGGAGGTTGGGAAGTTTTAAATAAAGTTGGACGAATTTTTAACGCTGCGGTGGTTAAAGATAGTTGGGATCGTCCGGTTTTACTATTTAAAAATGAATGGAATTGTCGTCAAGCTGAAGCCGATCATCCTGAGTTAAAACTGACTTCTATTGCTCCGGTAGTTTCAATTCAACCCTCTGAATCTGGAGAGGAAGAATAAGGGCTAAATATTGATCCTTGATTAATTTTCTCCCTCTGTTTCGAGTCAGTAGGTGGTCAAAAATAAACGCATATACAATTAAACTTGTTGTTGCGCTTGCTGCGCAATTAAGCGGTGCGCAGCAAGCGCAACAACGGGCTTTTTGACCACCTACTTACAGAAGAAAGTATTAAACACAAAACGAGGACTAATTTAGAGTTTTGATTGATTAAGAATTCGGATCAGATGGGGATTCACCAAATAAGGAATTATAGGTGAACCCGGCGGCAATTCCTCCCAAAATAGGGGCGAACCAAAACAACCATAATTGCTGAATTGCCCAACCGCCAACAAATAATGCTGGGCCAGTGCTACGGGCTGGATTTACAGATACATTGGTGACTGGAATTCCGATTAGGTGAATTAAGGTTAATCCCAAACCAATAGCAATCGGGGCAAATCCTTGAGGTGCGCGACTATCGGTTGATCCCATAATCACCATCAAGAACATAAATGTCAACACAAATTCACCCAGCAGAGCGGAAACGAGATTGTAACCGCCGGGAGAATGTTCGCCATATCCATTGGTGGCAAAGGGGTTAGAACCACCTTTAAAAGCCACTGCATCAAATCCGGCTTTCCCACTGACAATTAAATAAAGCACTAAGGATGCTACAATTGCCCCGGCAACTTGAGATCCAATATAAAGGGCTAAATCTTTGCCTCCAGAGAAGCGTTTACCCGCCCATAATCCAAAGGAAACCGCCGGATTGAGATGGCAACCGGAAACATGACCAATGGCATAGGCCATGGTTAAAACGGTTAAACCAAAAGCTAATGCAACCCCGGCAAATCCAATCCCAAGGGGGTTAGTAGTTCCATCGGGAAATGCGGCGGCAAAAACAGCAGATCCACACCCTCCAAAAACTAGCCAAAATGTTCCCATGAACTCGGCAAGACATTTCTTAGTCAGTGGCATCATTAAACCTCTTGAGAATGCACTTGAATTTAACTATCAGTTTTAATCCTGATGAGTTTCAGTTGAAACTTACCATAAAATTGATCAATTTTGGTGTCATATCTAGCAAATTCAGAAAAATTAATAAAATCTTAAATGAATTATTAAGAAATTATAAAAAATAATATTTTTGTATAAATATCATTTATTATTCTATGTCTTTAAAATAAATTTATCAATAACCAGGGGATGGGTAAGCATTAGTGTGAAATTAAGCTGAAATCTCCCCTGTAGAGATGTTGCATGGAACGTCTCTACAGGGCGTTAATAGCCGCACCCTACGGGTTAATGATTGAATTATGCGGGAATTTTGGTGGGAAGTTGGGCTTTTTGGGCTTGATATTCTGCCAACTGTTGTTCAATTTCAGTTTTAACAATTTGGCGATATTCTAAAAAATGTTCGTTATGGGCGCATAGGGTTAAATACTGCCCGCAGACGGCGGGATTATGTTTGATAATACTAAACAAATATCCCCAGAATTTCCAGCGAGTTTGGCGTTTAATTCCCTGTCGCCAAATTACAGTTGTTAAGGCTTTTAAATCAATCCAACTGGGGAATTTACCTGGGGGATTACATTTGGGAGCACCCAACTTCAAGAAACAGCGATAGGTGCGTTCTAAATAACGTTCGGGATCATATAATTGCCAGAAGGTTTCAATATATTCTTGGGCAATTTCTTCAACGGGACGGGTAGGAACAAAGTTAATTAATGTGGTTTGGTTAATATCAAACTTTTTAGGATTAATTAACCGTCCTTCCTTCTCTAAACGATGCCATAACGCCGTATTGGGTAAGGCTTGTAACATACTAAATAAAGCCGTGGGAATCGCAGATTTTTCGACAAATTCAATAATTCGATATCCCGCCCCGGGTTTTTCCCCATCAAATCCTAGAATAAATCCCGCCATTGGACGTAAGCCAGTGCGGATAATTTTATCAACGGCTTCTAATAACGGACTGCGGTTATTTTGATATTTTTTGGTCATTTCTAAACTACTGGTATCTGGGGTTTCAATTCCCAAAAAAACCGCATCAAAGTTACATTCCACCATCGATTCCATTAATTCACCATCATCGGCTAAATCTATGGAGGCTTCTGTATTAAATCGGAAAGGATATTGATGTTCCGCTTGCCAGATTTTTAGAGCTTTTAACAGTAATTTCACATTCCGTTTATTGCCGATAAAATTATCATCCACCATGAATATTGATCGTCGCCATCCCAGTTCATAAAGATAATCTAATTCCTTTAATAATTGTTCTGGAGTTTTAGTGCGGGGTTTGCGACCATAAAGCACAATAATGTCACAAAATTCACATTGAAACGGACATCCACGGGAGAATTGTACCGACATAGAATCATAGGCATCTAATTCTAATAAATCGTAACGGGGAATAGGAGTTGAGGTGACACTGGGTTTTTCTTCTGTGCGAAATACCCCGGAAGTTTCACCTTTTTCCAGAGCTTCTATAAACATGGGTAGGGTAATTTCCCCTTCATCTAAAATCAGAAAATCTGCCCCAGAATTTTCAATTTCATGGGGGACAGAAGTGGGATAGGGGCCACCAACAGCGACTAATTTTCCGCGTTTTTTGGCTTCTTGAATTTGAGCAATAAAATCGGATTTCTGCACAATCATTCCCGAAAGNATGACTAATTCTGCCCATTCCCATTCGGCTTCAGTTACAGCAGTAATATTACGATCAACCAGTTTGAATTGCCAAGTTTGAGGCAAAATTGCCGCTACCGTAATTAATCCCAGGGGCGGTAACAATACTTTGCGATCAACTAATTCTAGGATTTTTTCATACGACCAAAATGTAGACGGGAATTGGGGATAAATTAATAATGTTTTCATGGGAAAAATGGTAATTTGAGGTTAATATTATTTTAGAGAATTAGTTAAATAGTACAAATGAATTTTTCACCCATAATTTTTCACCCAGCGATTGAAATCGTCGCTACACAAACGAAGAATTTTTCACCCAGCGATTGAAATCGCGGCTACACAAACGAAGTCCGCCTACGCAGACTAATTAACAGATTAACATAATGTTCTCTGATTTTATCTTCAATCCGCGCAGGCGGGTTTGGGTTGTGTAGCCACGATTTCAATCGCTGGATCTCTGGATCTCATTGTTGGCGCTATGATACAAATGTTAACATTTCACCAAATCATACAGGGTTATTACCAATATGGCTGTTAAAGTAGGAGATATGGCTCCTGATTTCACCTTAACTTCGCAAACGGGCGAATTAGTTAGTATCGAAGACTTTCAGGGAAAAAAATCCGTTGTCCTCTACTTCTATCCCAAGGATGATACTCCTGGCTGTACCGCAGAGGCCTGCGCTTTTCGAGATGCTTATCAAGTCTTTACAGATGCGGGGGCCGAAGTAATTGGGATTAGTTCAGACACGGCCCAATCTCATCAACAGTTTGCCACAAAATACAATCTTCCGTTTATTTTGTTAAGCGATACCGGGAATAATGTTCGTCAACTCTATGGTGTTCCAGCAACGATGTGGGTGCTACCGGGTCGCGTTACCTATGTAATTGATAGGGAGGGTGTGGTGCGACATCTGTTTGATTCTATGCTAGATTTTGGGCGTCACGTTGATGAGGCTTTAACGACTCTTAAATCGATTCCAAAGCCATAGAATTTTAATCAAAAATCGCCTCTATTCAATGAATATAAACTATCAAAATACCCTCACCCACTGGAGGCAAGAGTTATCTCAAACTTTGCCCCAACTTGCCCATCTTCTACCTCTATTTATGTTAGCTGTGGGCGTTGGTTATCTATTCAATTGGTTGCAGGTTCCCGTTGCTTGGCTGATTGGCCCAATGGTGGCGGGGATTATTTATGCGGTGTTTCAGGGGAAACCTCAGCCCCTACCCCCGATCTTTTTTATTTTCGGTCAAGCTATTGTGGCGATTTCTACAGCTACGGGCTTTTCGCTTAATACTATCGGTTTAATGGGAACTTACGCCTTTCCCCTGATGCTCTGTATTTTGGTGACCGGGGGGATGAGTATTTTGAATGGTTATTTTTTAGGGCGCTGGGGCGGAATTGACCGGGCGACAGGGTTTCTCAGTTGTGTCCCTGGGGCGAGTTACAGTTTAATTGCCATGAGTGAGGAAATGGGAGCCGATGCGATCGCCGTTGCTCTGTTACAATATCTGCGGATTCTATTAGTAGCATTAATTGTTCCTGCCCTCGTCGGGTTCTGGTTTGCGGGGGATGTGGCTATTGGGTCTGTGGTATCTATTCCCCTTAATACTTCACCTGCTTTGCCAATGCTTTACAACCTCGGAATTATGGGGGGTTGTGCGGCGTTAGGAATCGTTTTAGGGGAAAAGTTTAGTTTACCTTCATCGTTGTTTCTGGGGCCGTTTCTAGTTAGTTTAATTGTTTTTTGGACAGTTCCATATTCAATTAAAATGCCTCCTTTGCTATTTACTATTGGGCTATTATTTGTCGGGTTTTCTGTTGGTTTAAAGTTTGACTGGCAGAATGCTAAAAAACTCTGGAGGGCTGTTTTAATTGAAATTGTTTTAGTTCTGATATTAATTTTATTCTGTTTAGGTGCAGGTTATATTTTCCATCAAATTACCCAAGTTGATACCATGACGGCGATATTAGGTTCCACACCCGGAGGAATTACAGCAATGATCGCAACGGTAATTCAACTCGGAGGAGATGCCGGAATTGTATTAGCTATGCAAATGACTCGAATGTTATTGATATTATTAATTAGTCCTTGGTTTGCGAATGTATTAATTAAAAGTCAAAAACAATCTAACCCAACCTAGTTGTTGGGCTTTAGCACTCCTAAAAAGAGCGCTGAAGCCCAACAACAAACTGTTTGATTGTAAATTTAATAGTTACTACCCACACTATCGGTATTTGACTGTGATATAATATCCTAAAAATCATTAATCTATTGATTAATTGAGAGCCATGTCACCATCACAAGAAACAATCCCCTTTGGGTTAATATTACCTCCTACCCAAGACGAACTACCCTTTGACGATGGAGTCCCCATGGAAACCCAACGCCATAAAATGCAAATGGATTTACTAATTGATCCATTAATTCCTTGGTTAGAAACCCGAGAAGATGGTTATGTTGGGGGCAATATGTTCCTCTATTTTAGTTTAGCCCAAGTGCGGAATCAAGACTTCAAAGGCCCCGATTTTTTTGCCGTATTAGGAGTTCCCAAAAAAGAGCGAAAAAGTTGGGTAGTTTGGGAAGAAGGAAAAGCCCCCGATGTGATCATTGAACTATTATCACCCAGTACCGCCCAAGAAGATAAAACCAACAAAAAAATTATCTATCAAAATCAAGTTCGGGTTCCTGAATATTTCTGGTTTGACCCCTTTAAGCCTGATGATTTGGCAGGATTTATCCTAATTAATGGTAGTTATGAACCAATTTTTCCCGATCAATTTAATCGGTTATTCAGTCAACAATTAGGCTTATCATTAGTCCGATGGTCAGGGGTTTATAAAACCGTTGAAACGGTATGGTTAAGATGGGCAACTTCAGAAGGTGAAATTCTGCCGACACCCGATGAATTATCCGCACAAAAAGCCGAACAAGCCCAACTTCAAGCCGAACAAGCCCAACTTCAAGCCGAACAAGCCCAACTTCAGGCCGAACAAGCTCAACTTCAGGCCGAACAAGCTCAACTTCAGGCCGAACAAGCCCAACTTCANGCCGAACAAGCCCAAGAACGTTCCCAGGAGTTAGAAACCTTACTCAACCGCTACCGTCAACAGTTTGGCGAATTACCCGAACTCAGTTCTGATTAGTTTTGAGATCACATTGGGTATTCTCAAAATAGGTACGATTAAAAAGCCAACTAATTGAAAATAAGAGGAAGGTATAAGCAATGAATCCCGCCGAGAAACAATCATTAGAAAAACAATATGGATCAGAGCGTATCCGTAAAATGGAACGCTTTAAACAGGTACAAAGAGTGATTATGATCCTATCAATACTGTCTTTTTTTGGAACGAGTATATTTGGATTAGGAAAAGTGTTTAAAAGTGGATTTGAAAAAAAACCTGAAGCGACTCAAACCACAGAACAACAATCTGCAAGTGCTTTATTACAAAAGCAAGAAAAAGGCTACGAAATTGTATTAAAACGGGAACCCAATAACCCCACAGCATTGGAAGGATTAGTGAATGTTCGCCTACAACAAAATAATATTCAAGGAGCAATTGAACCCTTAGAAAAGTTGGTGAAATTATATCCTGATCGGCAGGATTATCAAAATTCATTAACTCAATTAAAACAGCAAAATAAAAAATAAATCCAGTTATGAAACATTTAGACTACTGGATAAAACAGCAAAAGTTAGAAGATCAAATTAGAACAGAACAAGCCAGAACAGAAGTTCAAGGAAAATTAAATGAAAACTCTGATAAGCTCTTGTTTATTTAGACTGTGATTATAGCATTACCTTTGTTTTTAAGTTTACGTCCCCATTTATATAGATAACTCTCCTTCATTTGAAAATCGCTTTCTATGCAAAAGCTCCATAATCCAGAAACGGCAAAAATTTTTGGAGAGTGACAGAAAAGCGATAACATTAATAAAACTTATAGCTTATATGCAAAACTCTGATGTTAAAATACTTTACAAACCGTAACAAAGCCGTTAATGTAGTAGACATAGATACCAAACGTACCTCGACAAATACATAGCAATCATAACCAACATGACAACCACGATTCAGCAGCGCGAAAGCGCCTCCATCTGGGAACGGTTCTGTAACTGGGTGACATCCACCAACAACCGCATTTATATCGGTTGGTTCGGAGTCCTGATGATCCCCACCTTATTAACCGCCACCATCTGCTACATCGTCGCCTTCGTCGCGGCTCCCCCCGTAGACATCGATGGTATCCGTGAACCCGTAGCTGGTTCGCTGTTATACGGAAACAACATCATCTCCGGTGCAGTTGTTCCTTCCTCTAACGCCATCGGTTTACACTTCTACCCCATTTGGGAAGCAGCCAGCTTAGATGAGTGGCTGTACAACGGAGGCCCTTACCAGTTAGTGATTTTCCACTTCCTGATTGGGATTCTGTGCTACATGGGACGGGAATGGGAACTCTCCTACCGTTTAGGGATGCGTCCTTGGATCTGCGTCGCCTACTCTGCACCAGTTGCAGCAGCAGCCGCCGTGTTCCTGATCTACCCCATCGGTCAAGGTTCATTCTCTGATGGTATGCCTTTAGGTATCTCTGGAACCTTCAACTTCATGTTAGTGTTCCAAGCCGAACACAACATCTTAATGCACCCCTTCCACATGTTAGGAGTTGCTGGAGTTTTTGGTGGTAGTTTATTCTCCGCCATGCACGGTTCTTTAGTTACCTCTTCCTTAGTTCGTGAAACCACCGAAACCGAATCTCAAAACTACGGTTACAAATTCGGTCAAGAAGAAGAAACCTACAACATCGTTGCAGCCCACGGTTACTTTGGTCGTTTAATCTTCCAATATGCCAGCTTCAACAACAGCCGTAGCTTACACTTCCTGTTAGGCGCATGGCCTGTAATCGGAATTTGGTTCACCGCTTTGGGTGTATCCACCATGGCATTCAACCTGAACGGTTTCAACTTCAACCAGTCAATCATCGACTCTACCGGTCGCGTGATCAATACCTGGGCTGATGTGTTAAACCGCGCTAACCTGGGTATGGAAGTAATGCACGAGCGCAACGCTCACAACTTCCCCTTAGACTTAGCTTCTGGTGAATCTGCTCCTGTGGCTTTGATTGCTCCTCAAATCAATGGTTAATTTTTAACCTAAATAATACAAAAGACGCTCTCCGAAAGGGGGGCGTTTTTTGGCGTTTATCACTATAATCCTATATTTCTCACTCGCAATCATTATTTATCAGAGTCTCCTATTCACTTCAATTCCGATGATTATTAATATGTCGAATTCTTGCCCCAGCCCATTGTAATTTTTCTCTTAGTGTTTGATAAAACGAATAATTTTCCCGCAGAATAATAAACTTTGCCTCACAATTTGCCATGGAAACATCCACCCGTTGACCCGGCCAAATAGAGGTTGCTAATACCCCATCCATCCAGAGTTTTGTATCATGTTCCGTGTCAGCCAATGGCCAAACACTAACAACAGANCCNGCAGGTAAAACAATCGGGCGACTGGATAAACTTAAAGGACAAATGGGAGTCACACTAATTGCCGCCATTCCGGGGTGTAAAATCGGCCCTCCGGCGGAGGTATTATAACAGGTGGAACCACTGGGAGTTCCCACAATTAAACCGTCTCCTTGATATTGATCAACGACTTCTCCATCCACTTCCATCTCTAAAAATGATGTGGGCATTCGATAGGCGGAAGCGGGTTTGATACACATTTCATTTAAGGCTAAAAAGCGATCGCTCACGGGTTCTAAATTAGTTCGACTTCCTTCATAAACCATCGCTTGTAACATCACCCGACTTTGCACCGCATAGCGATCTTCAAAAAGTCGATCAATGACAAGTTCACTATTTTCAACATCTTCAAAAGATTCGGTTAAAAATCCTAAATGTCCCCCCACATTTGCCGCTAAAATGGGAATACCTTCCGGGGCTAAATGTCGGGCTGCGGCTAAAGCTGTGCCATCCCCACCCAAGACAATTGCTAAATCAATTGAAACATTACGAGAAGCGAGAAAAACCGGATAGGGGTTATCTTTGGCTCCACTGGGCCCCATTAAAACATGACATCCGCGCTTTTCTAAATATTGAGCATATTGTTCTGCCCAGCGTTTGCTTAACGGATCTCTAGCTTTATGGGCGATAATTACCTGTTTAATTTCCATGATACTATCCCATTATTTCTGACAGTCTTGTTATTATTATCCCTGATCTGTCGCCAAAATTAGATAAATTGATTACAATAGATTGATAGAGCTAAAATAAAGTTATGGTTCAACTACAACCTCTGCTATCTTCTGATATTATTTACCCAGAAAGTGACGGTAAACCAATGGCTGATAATACAAAACAATTCCGTTGGATTGTTATTATTAAACAGAATTTAGATCAACTTTATACCAATGATCCGAATGTATTTGTCGCCGGAGATTTGTTTTGGTATCCCGTTGAAGGACGCAATACAATTGTGCAAGCACCGGATGTTATGATTGCTATGGGTAGACCAAAAGGAGATCGCCCATCCTATAAACAATGGCAAGAAGATGGAGTTTCTCCCCAAGTTGTATTTGAAATTCTTTCTCCTTGTAATTCTCAAACGGATATGGAGAAAAAGCTATTATTTTATGATCGTTATGGAGTAGAAGAATATTACATCTATGACCCGGACAGGAATCAATTTAAAGGGTGGTTACGTCGGGAAATGGGCTTAGATGTGATTGAAGAAATTAACGTTTGGGTGAGTCCCCGTTTAGGTATTCGCTTTGATTTATCGGGGGAAGAATTGCAAATTTATCGTCCCGATGGTATCCCCTTTTTATCCTATCAGGAAGTTAGCGAACAATTAGCACAGGAACGCCAACGGGCTGAACAAGAATATCAACGGGCTGAAAATGCTCAACAAAGATTAGCAGAAATGGAAACAGTATTGCAACAATACCGCGATCGCTTTGGTGATTTACCCTCTGAATAATTCCTGGGAGAAAACAGGGTTTTTTAATACAATAAACCCTGTTTATTTTATCTAACACTAGGCCAAGGAATAGTCGGGTTAGTGGCAATTTCCCTCGCGACTAAACTGGCTCCATAGCGGTTTAAATGGCTCGGATCAACAAAATATTGATATTGCCTTAATACTTTTTCGGATAAGTTGATAAAAATAAAGCTATATTCCTGAGATAACTGTTTCATTTGTCGATTAAATTCGACTTCATAAGACCAACGAACAGAATCTAAATAATCATCTGTGATCGGTAAATTGACAAAGACTAATTGAATGTTATTAGAACTCGTAAATGCCACAACTGAATCAAAGGCTCTGGCCTGTTCTCCTCCTAAATTAAATCCTCGATAATCGCCATCATAGGTTCCCGAAACATAGGGTTTTTGTTGATAATAGGTATTGGGATTAAACCGAATAGATAGGGGTAAAAATCCATTGGCTTCAATGGCATCTAAAGAAACAAGAGTAGCAGAAAAATTAAGTTTTGAAGCACGATAGAATAAATTCTGATAGTTAGATGGGTTATTCTTCGGTGAATTATCAGCTAAATCATAATCATTTTTTTTAATAAAATTAGAAGTTTTAAACTGAAATTTAGAGTTATCTTTATGTTTACAAGAGTTGGGTAATTGATAACATTTGGTTTGAAAATTTGGTTCAGCTTTAGCTAATTGGGGTCGAATGCCAGCAGCTATTTTTTGATGGGCTTGGGAAGCCATAATTGCCTCAAAGGTTCGATCAATTCGACCACTATTAAACGCTCGAACTCCATCGGCCCAAATTATCAATTTAGGCAATTGTTCTGGGGTTAAAACTTCTCTTAAAATATAATCGACCACTTGCGCGGTTGCACCATTTACCCCAAAGTTAAAAATCCTTAAATTTTGATATCCTTTTTTAGCTAAAACTTGCTGCATTTGTGCGGGGTCAACTCCTTGTAAAGCGCGAGAACTTCCCACAATTAAAATATCAGGTTTGCCCACGGTACTCAAATAAGATAAATATAATTTTAATTGTTGATCTAAGGGTTCACTATCAAAACTAGGAAACTGGGAAACCGAACCCGAACGCGCGGCTTGCTGTTGAGAATAGGTTAAATTTCTCATATATTCAACCACTTTCTTTTCAGCAAAAGTGCGTCTAGGACTATTAATAGGAACCGCTTGCATCCACGCCACTGCCTGTAACCATAGGCGGGCAACTTCATCCCAATCGGATTGAGATTGAGCGGTTTGGGCTAAATTAGAGGCTTGTAGGGCAAATTTAACCGATTCATCAAAGGGATTTTCTTCGATACAAGTTTGAGATTTAGCAGGATTTTGAGAGATTAAATTTTCTGGTTTTCCTGATATTTTATTCTGATTCAACTGCTTAGTATTAGGGGTGACAGAAGCGGCGATCGCAGTTTGGGAACCAACAGAAGGTTGAGAGGATTCTTTTGATGAACACCCAATCGTTAATATTATCAGAGGAACTATCGCCATTACCCCACTATTTATACGGGTTGATCTCATGAATAGGCTTAATATAGACAATAGACTCATAGCAATTGTTAGCTGGAATTAGATGATTTCGGTTAATCGGGATTTCTCTTGTCCGATTATAAATCAAAATGTTCCTGTTAAGGAATGAAAAAAGTAATAACTTGATCAATTATTATTAGTTTTGATACTAAATGGAACTATTGAGCCGTACCTTAACTCACTAATTAATTTATTTCCGGTGAAGGGGATGACATCGGGGGGGAGGAAATCAAGGTTAATGGGGAAGTTACTGGATGTTATGGCGTAGTTCATAGTCAAGCTAATGGGTTTGATGTCAACCTACTTTACGAATTGTAATCAAAACCTTGGCTTTGGTCTACTATGAGTTCTCTTAGATAATAAAAGCTATCATTGCGCCAATCATCTGCTCTGTTTCGTCCGAGATATCCCGCTAGGGGGGAAGATAGTTCGACTAGAATTTCATGGAGTTGCTTTTGGGGTAAGGGTTGAGGTGGATTAGAACAATAAAGTCCATGAATTCCTGAAACTGTTGCTTCTGTCATTTGAGCGTTATTGAGATAGTCTTTAACTACTTTTATAATATGCGATCGCAATTTTAAACGATTAACTACAATTTCAATATATTCGTCTATTTTAGCATCTATTTGTCCGGCTTGTAAATACTTTTTGAGTTCAATTAAGTCAACTGAACCCGGATATTGAGCTTGGAGTTTAACCAGTTTTTCTAATGTCATCGGATTAATAATTGCCATACCATGTACTTTTGCTGCATCACGCACTGCTGGAGTTAATTCACCGGGGCCTATAATTAATTATCTTTTAAACGCAGTGTTCCTAAATTCAAGAGTTGAACGACTGTAGGATTAGGGATTTTTCTCCCAGCTTTACATTCTCCAACTAAGGG